>ENA-OUQG01000049-OUQG01000049.1-human-gut-metagenome-genome-assembly--contig:-NODE-49-length-90229-cov-32.057932_pt1 | contig 90229 bp, 73 predicted proteins | sample MGYA00237943_ERZ548823 | MGnify/ENA primary metagenome ERZ548823 (study PRJEB26490, sample SAMN05194731) | human gut metagenome | biome: terrestrial biome; feature: human-associated habitat; material... | reverse complement strand
TGTTCAAATCAAGACAGCGAAAACGCAAAAACATCTTTATTGTCCTGTCTTCACATAAGTCCACCGTAATTTTGATAGAATTACGGTGGACTTTTCTATGCCCGAAAGCCGCTTGAGATAAGGCTTTTCGGTAGAAAAATTCGCAAAGATATGGTATAATATTTTTGAAATAAAACGAAAAATCGGAACTTAGGAGAGATATAATGAAAATAGCGAATGGAATGCAGTTTGTAAATGACGAAGCTGTCATTGGGAAATGGAATAATATCGGTTGGATTGAAAATACATATTGTACTTCGCTTGACGGATTAAATGAAAAAAGCGGTGAATATGATACAATATACTTTTTGCCGAACGGTGAACCGTACTGGATATTTGAAGGCTGGACAAAAGGCGTTCTTTTAATTCATTACGGCGGTAACGAGCCTATTCTTACATACAAATACGATATACAAGTAATTGACGGCAAGGAATATCTGTTTTTCAGACTAAAAAACAAAACCGAGATTTTTGTCAAGTTCAATTCAAAGCACTATACAAAAGCGACTCTCGGCAGGCACGATAACATTGAACTTCCGTTTGTTTATGATGAGCGTATAACAGGAAAATGGAAGTCTGTTGGTCTTGTTGATACAATGGAAAGCTTTTCACCAAACAATACTTGCGACGATCTTTATCTGAAAGAAATCTACTTCTTCTCTGACAGCAGATTGGAACAGACTACTATGGACGAGGTGTGGCACGATAAATGGACAAAAGGCTGCGTTATTAACATACATCGCACAACTGTTGCTGCTTATGAAATAAAAACTATAAACGGTACAGAGTATTTATTTATGGAGTGGAAAATGGGAAACTATATCTATGGCGATAAGGAACCCGATTTTTATGTGTTTGTCCGCGCATAAGAACACAGATGTTTGACTTTTTGCATTATTGTCAAAAGTTTCATTTTATGATACAATCGGTTTGATGAAACGAATTTTTTCATGGGTTACGGATATGAAAAGAGTGCTTATATTAAACGGTGAGGGTGCGGCTTTAGAAAACATTGCAATCCGAAGTGTTCTTGAATATTTCGGGTACATTGTAACTATGTACAACATAGGCAGACCGCAGGATTACTTTGATGTATTCGGCGGAAAGCTATATTTCAACTATGACTATTTAATTATCGGATGTCACGGTGACGGCGGAAAGATAATCGTTCCGATTTTAGGGGAAAATGTCTATTATCCGAATGAGTGCCGGAATAATATCGGTTATGAAGAATTACAAGGTTCGGTAAAAATCAAGGATAAAACCGTTATATGCACCGGATGCACCACAGGTGCCGGAGATCTATGCAAAGCGTTTAATCGAAATAACAATATCTTTGTTGCTCCTGCGGATTATATCGAAGGCAACAGCAGTCTGTTGTTTATTGTGAACCTGTTTTATCATTTGTCCAACGGATCGAGTTTTAAAGACAGCTTTGCCGGTGCAAACAGTATCGATAGTGAAACCCAACTGTATAACTTTATTCTTGATATTTTTATTATAAGGATGGTAAATTCCGATTTACTTCAAGCGGCGGCGTGTCACCCAAACTCTTAAATCATAAACCGCCCTGCACTGAACCGACAGTGCTCTCCGTTAACGGTTTTCCATCAAAATTACAGCAGACTTTTTCTACGTCCGAATAAGACTTTCGCTTGTTCTGATATATAGCAAACCCCGTCACAGATTTGTTCTGCGGCGAGGTTTTGTACGTTTTACGGTTATTAGTATTTTCTGCGGCACTGTAATCGTTAAAATACTATGTTTCGGCTACGATTACAGCTACCTGTCCTCTTTCTTCAACAGGAATTTCGACATGGATTTCGCCTCGTTCGTCAACAAATACCGCATACAGTTCGCCTGCGAGCTGCCGAAAAAAACTCCGACGAGGACGTGACACAAATAGCAATGAAATGCGGATTTTCAACCATCAGAAACTTTAACCGCGTTTTCAAAAACGAAACGAGACAGACGCCCAAAGATTACCGCAGTGCGAACAATTCAAATTACGGCTCGGATTCAAAACGGCGGAAAGCGGATTGAAGCGAAAGAGTTTTCCTTTTATTAACAATGCTGTTTCAAATTGAGCGGGATTGATGTATAATTGTTTTACAAGCCTTTTGGCAGGAGGTGAAATAAGTGAATTCCAACAAACACATGATAATTGCCAACGGGCGCATAATCACCGATGATATCGTTGATTTGAAGTATAACGGCATAACTCAAAAATATGATATAACTTTTAAGAATCAAAAGACATATTCATATAATCCCGAAAAAGTTCATTGGCTTAAAGATCCTACTGTTTCAGATCCGCTGAATTACCGTATATCGCATAACGAAAATGAGCTTTGGGGCATACGTGCCATCTATATCTTTACGGATATTGACAGGCGCTATTGGCATATCTGCTTTGAACAGTCTTACCCCAGCTCAGGTTGCCGGTCTGAATTTACCAAAACGGAGAAAACAGGAGTTCCCGCTCGTCGCGTGAAGCTTTTTTGCGTTTTTGTGAGCTATTCTTTCATTTTAACTTTACACTGCCGATATTTTTATTCTATACTATTTCGGAGATTTACACAAGATGTTAAGAAGTCTCGAAGTAACAGTTAAACCTCAATGCATCCAATTAATCTTATAATCACAAAGACCGCTGCCTCATACTGAGACGGCGGTCTTTGTGATTGTTCGAAAAGCCAACTACATTCTAAACAATGTTATTTTGAATGTGTCATGTTCTTCAACTTTCTCTTATATTTAATTAATGATTTTATATCAAATATCTTCCAAGCTATATCAATCGCTAAGCTATAGGCTTTCTGTAATTGCTCACGTTGATATGCTTCTGTCTTATTATACGACCGTTCAAGTAAATCTACTGCTTTATCAATCCATCCTTTGGCATCTTTGCACCTCTTACGTTTAAACTGTATCATTGCGGCACTATAACAGAAATAATGAGTCACTTGAAGCATATACACGATATCGTCGCGTGTATCTTCTTTAGAATAATTTGATTCACAATAAGCCATGGATTTTTCGTAATGAGCAATCGCTTTGTCAAGCAATCCCTCCATTTCAAGAAGTTCTCCGATTTCTAAATAGCAATACAACAGTTGTTTTCTGTAATCGCATTCAGTATCTTCGGTAATAATAACCTCCAACAACAGCGCAACCTCTTTATAACACTCTATTGCAGAATTAATCTTTTTTTGCTTTTTATAAACCGAACCCAGTTTATCGTAGATTTCTTGTAGTAACAGTGCTGTATATGTGGTTGAATACTCTTCAAACAGTTCTTTGCGTACCCTAAGGCATTCATTATAGTTCTCTACAGAAATTGCCAACTCATTCTCTACATCGAAGCAATCTCCAAGTTCCATATAGCAGTCACTGAGATTTTCTGAATCTTCTGGTTTGGTTACGACTGTACTATTAGGATTATCAATCGCTTCATCTGTAGACAATTCGCCATTGGCGACCTTAATAAGGGTATCCCATTCTGTGCTGATTTCAACACCGGTTTCCACAATTTGTTTTCTTATATCCAATTCTTTTAGTAAATACTTTTTGGCGTTGTTAATATCTTCCGATCTTTTTGATGCTTTTGCCATCAATCTAAATGTGTCCGCTAACTCTCTCTTCTCATCAACTGTACTTTCGTCATTCAAAATGCTACTATACTTGGAAATACACTTTTTATACCATGCGATTGCGCCGCCCAAATTATTGTCTTCATCAAACATCTTTCCAAACGATTTATACGCACAAGCAAGTTGGTGTATGTGCCTTTCTGTCGGGCACCTGTATACTATTTTTTCGGCATAGGAAACAGCGTTTTTATAACACCGTATAGCCTCGCTTCTATTCCGTTCTCCCCAATACGACGTTCCCATATTGAGCGTTGCTTTGCACATATCATATTCATATCCCACACTAGGATTAAGTGTCGCCAACTCCTCAATAACATCTAGTGCTTTACGAGACCATATCAATGCCTCACCAAAGCGCTCCCTTGCATTTTCCATATCGGACAAATCGACATAGCATTCTATAAGGTGAGGCTTATGTTCATCACCCAATTTCGCTAGCTTCTCAAAATGATGCGTAGCCTTTTTTAAATTTTCCATTGCATCCTTGTAGGAGTCGGCCTTTTTGTAGATTCCGCCCAACCGTTGCAAGCAAATGCCCAAAAGTCGGATTCCTCTTTGAGTCTTATATTCTTCAACATAATCTTCAATGGATGTTGTCAATACATTATATGATATTCCAGCCTCGTTCAAATCCCCTTGAAGTTCACTAATATACGCCAGTTTCAAGTAGCTATCTAACTCTGCAAACTCTAATTCCTCGTCACAATCAGTCAACAACTCATTCTGTTTAAGATCACTGCTTTTGGAAAAATATTTATCAGCCGCCTCGCTTAAATTAGATATTTCACCATTTGCCAATGCAACATCATAACAGTCCCTTAAAGTGTCCAGCAATATTAATGCATTTTCTTTCGAAGGCGTCTCTTCATATTTTTCATCTAATATTTCAATCAATTCTTTGCGCCATTTCATAGCAACATCGCTATCGAATGAAACACCCTCTCCATATTCATACATATGTATAAGTTTATTAATTGCTTCAACCAATCCTTCTTCTGCTGCCGATGTAATCAAACGAACTGCCCGCTCATAGTCAATTTCCACATCTATTCCGCCAAGATATGCTAGTCCAATAAAGAAATTGTGTTCCGGAGAATCATCATTTTCCTTGATTGCCATCTTTTTAATTGATTCAAAGAGTGCACCGCTCAGTTCTGCGTCATTATGTGCATCGGTAGGATGAGGAATATCCGCATATTTTTCAGAGAGTTGTTCCCTGTCTGTGGGTACAAGTTCGGCGGGCAAAATATGTTTACCCTCTTGCTTTGCCATAGGATATTCGGTTGTCATTACGTAGTTGGTCTCATTAACCAAATTTGGCGTTACAGTGAGAAGAAACAATCCGCTTTTTTGAAGAGCCTCTTTTATTGAATCATTAAAGTTTTCTCCGGGAGTAAGAAACTCATCGTACCAAATAGCAATATCCCTGCAGAACTCGTTCTTATGGATTAATCGCATAAGCTCTTGGGCGTACTTTCTATCTTTTTTTCGATAACTCAAAAACACATATGCATCAAACGCGGCACGTACTTTTTTCGCTAGCTCATCACCAATGAGAATCGCCGCAAGGTATTTTCTCAATTTTTCGTCATAACTAAGTGCGGTAGAATCATCATTGTATTTGTTTAGAAATTGAATATTGCCACATCTTTTGTTAAATGTTTCATCTAGTCCATTTTCTTGCATCAAGGGCAACACAGGAATATGGTTTTCAATAGCAAAGCGGAATTCAACATCCAATGTGTAACTGTCACCAAAAAGCAAATTAGATGTTACTGGCATAACGAAAAGTTGCGTTTCTTTCAATTCCGCAAAAAATTCATCATCCCTTATAGTATCTTTCTCCGCATATAGTACTGCGCAATTCTGAATTGAAAGAATCTCATTCGATATTTTTTCAAAGTACTTATCAAAATCCTTAGGATGGCAACAAAAATACAACTTCGGTTTGCCTTTCAATGGCGAATTCCCTCTAGTTTTATACTTCAAGTTAAACATATATGTATCCCCTATTTAGCTATAAGCTATCAACACTTTCTATGATTGATCAAATCCAATGTATTGTTACTTGAAAAAGGTCAACATCCTTAAATATTTCCTTATCATTCTCTTCGAAGCGTCGGGAAATCATAATCTCTTTAATCCCTGTACAACCAATAAAAGCTTTTTCACTAATCTCTTTCACTGATGCAGAAATTATAACTGAAATTAGCTTGCTACAATCCTCAAAAACACTCTCTCGGATTGTTGTTATACTGTCAGGAATCGAAATCGATTCAAGAGAACTACATCCCCTAAAGGCGCTATGACCAATTTCAACACGCTGTTAGGAATAGTGATCGCCGAGAGAGCGCGGCACCCTTGAAAAGCCCAATCTCCGATTTCTGTCACGCTACTATGAATCGTAATCGACTCAAGAGACCTACAAATTTCAAATGAAAGCATACCTATTTTTGTCCGACTCAAAGAGTCCGCCGCCGAGCTTGTCTCTGTAGGGCGTATTTTCGTCCGTCCCGAACGGCGAAAAGCTGCAATTGCCGGTTATCTGGGTGGTGATGCCCTGTCTGATGAACGGGCTGAAGAATTTCTCGCTGTCCGCCCTGTCGCAGAAGAAATCGTTGTGTGAATGGGCGTCAATGAAGCCGGGGCAAACATAAAGACCGGTTGCGTCGACCGTCTCGTCCGCCGCTTCGTCGCACTTGCCGACCTTGAGAATTTTGTTGTCCTCAATAAGGACGTCGCCGACAAACGGAGCATTGCCGCTGCCGTCGAACACAGTGCCGTTTTTGAATAAAGTTTTCATGTTTTTGCCCCTTTCCTTGATCTGCATAAATATTATACAATGGCCGCTGAGGAAAAATCAACAAAAATCCGAGCAGCCGAGGCAAATTTCATTCTATTTCGGACAGTTGAAATACTAAACGGGTTTTTCTTGAAAAAAGCTTGAAAATCGCAAAAAATTTCACAAACTCGTGAACCGATTTTGTTGCCTGTTGCATTTCTGTCAGAGCAGTCTGAAGAATACCCGGTGACTTTCTCCTCAGGTGTTGCAGCCTGTGTATGATCAGTGTTCTAAAATAATGCTCATTTTTTATTCTGTTCTTTTGCACACTGAGTTTTGGAAAGAATACTGTTGAAACGATTGCAGATTTTTCAATCGTTCTGTCTCCAGGTCTTCAACCACAAAACTCCCGTCGGAATTCAATACCCAAATCGGCCCATGCAAAAATTCATTAATCTTATTTTATACATTTATTCAACCTTCATATTCTGTCCGGATAAGCGGTTACTGTTTTGTAGGTGGTTCTTTTATTGTCTTTGAGCTTATACTATGGGCTCGACCCACTTTCCAAAAAGCCTTCCGACAAGAGCTCTTATTGTATCGTAAGTGCGGATGCAAACATCAATTAAATTGCCGTAGTCCCTGCTTGTCGCCTTGACATCGGACTTCCACTCGTTCGGAGATGAGAGAATCAGATGAAGCGGGAGCTTCATTTCGAGGTCGTCCCATTCGCAGAATTTCTCAATCCCGAAATCGCATATATCGCGATAGAGCCTCATCCTCTCGGGAAACAGGCCGAAGAACTCAAACTCGCCCTTGCGCACGGAGCTTTTCCAAACCCTCCAGCTTATTTCGCTCCGCCTTACGTGCTCGTTGGCAACCTCGTCATGGGCGGTATTCCTCTTCGCATTCTCCCAGAGCTCGTCGCATTCCTTGACTTCTTTTCTCGAAAAATGCAGTGTTTTATCAACACTGTTGAAACATCTGACGTGTCCTTTTTTCGCGTTTTCGCTCGTCTTGTTTATGAATTCGACAATCTCCTTACCCGCCGCGCCGTAATAAAAATCGCAAAATTCACGCATGGCTTTATCGTAGTCGCAGTAAGGATCGGACAGCAGAGAAGCGATAAGATATGACCTCAAATCACCGAACTCCGCATCGCATTTTCCGAGATAATAATTGCCCTCGACGTAGACTCCCTTGACATTGTTTTCGCAAAGAATCTGCATATTTCTCTGCAAAACTCCGAAATCGGGGAATATGCAGACAGTATACTTATAGTTATTGGCGTAATCCCACACATAAACGCGGTCGCATATTTTACCCCAACCGTAAAGATCGCTCATGAATGTTGTGTTTCGCTCGCAGTCGGGATCGTCAAATGTATGCGTAAAGCAGCACTCTATGCTGCAAAGCCTCACTATAACATTATCAAGGGGCTTTACGTTCTTCGGAGGCTTTCTCGTGTACTGATACGCAAACGTATCTATCGCAACATTATCGTAGTCCATAAGGGCTACCTGCTCGGCTATGCGGTTTACAAATGAAATCATCGTGCCCGCGTGCGACTCGTTTTCTTCGTCAAGCCTCTTGCAGTTTTCGCATTGGCAGTAATCCTGATTATCCGCCTGCGTAAGCGAAATTATCTGAAGCGCGGCTTCGGGGTCGTGCCTGTTTTTAAGCAGGTCGAGAACCTCGTCAAGCACGATATGATAAACATACTCATTGGTAAGGCAGAGCTGAGTCGGAATGCGCTTACCGTCTCTTAATGCAAAATACTCGGGATGAGAGTCAAAGTATTTATCTTTAGAACAGAATCCGGCGGTTAGAGTATGGGCAAACGAATTTATATAATTAACCGTACCGCCGAGATCCTCGGAAATTCTGTTATATACTCCGCCATTAAGCCCGTTTGACAGGGAATAGATATGTGAATCGCACCACGACAGTCTCCAGTCCGTCTCGGTATACTCGAAGAACGGAGTATATTCAATATCGACATCATTAGGGATATTCAAAGCATCTCCGCCGTTCGCCAATTTATCGCCCGCGACAAAGCAACGGTATCCTCCGAACTCCTTGAGAAGCCTGCAAACTCCGTAAATGTTCCCCCTGTTTCCCGCTCCGACAACGGCGATTCCGCCGTCATAGCTCTTTATAACATATCCGCCGTCGGCAAACGAGGATACATCATAATCAAAGCGTCGGGTCTTTCCTACCGCGATTTCAAATCCCTTTTTCCCCTCGGAATCTGTAATTATCGGATATTCGATATTTGTAGATTCCCTGACGGTATCACGCAGAAATTCCGCCGCCGCTCTCTCGAGGGAATTTGCATTTTTGCTTATTACAATACGAATATTCAAGACTCGCTCATCTCCCGAAACAGCTCCGACACCTATCGTTAGGACGGAAGCCGCGATAATAACGGACAATATTACGGATATCACTTTTTTAAACATACGTCAAATCCCTCCTAAGAAAATATTTCCATTACGATGTTATTATACAATAACCGGAAATAAAAAACAATAATTCTTATCGCTGCCTTATTTTTTTGTATACTATCACAAATCAAGCGCTTATTTTTCATCAAAATAGCCATACAAGCCTGCCTTCTAATCCCAAATACAGACAGATGCCTCACAAAAAAACACTTATATTGCACTTTTCGACAACAGCCGAAAAGAAAACGCTTGTCTCTGTCAATTCAAAGATACGGGATTCTCAACGGGAAAAGCGTTTGACTTTTAATATAATCTGATATATAATCGGTATATACCGTAAATAAAAGGAGGGCGCAGTCATGCCGAGACCCCCGCGGTGCCGCAGAATTTGCGTCTTGCCGCAAGTTGATGCCTTTTCCCCCGACGGCCGCGCGGACACAGAGCCTGTCTTGTTGGCGCTCGACGAATACGAGGTCATACGGCTTGTGGATTTAGAGAAGCTGACCCATGAGCAATGCGCCGCACAGATGGACATCTCCCGCTCCACCGTGCAGGAAATATACGAGAGCGCAAGGCAAAAAATCGCTGCGTGCCTTGTCTACGGAAAGCCGCTTCGCATAACAGGCGGATGCTACCGCATCTGCGCGGGGCGTGAGCATTCGCGCTGCGGGCGCTGTACACGCTCAAACGAAAGCGACACAAGCAAAACCGACAACGACTATAAAGGAGAACCTATCATGAAAATCGCAGTTACCTATGAAAACGGTCAAGTTTTTCAGCACTTCGGCCATACGGAGCAGTTCAAGCTCTATGATGTTGAGGACGGAAAAATCGTCCGCGAGGCTGTTGTCGGCACAAACGGCAGCGGTCACGGTGCTCTGGCGGGCTTTTTGACACTCAACGGCGTTGACGCTCTTATCTGCGGCGGCATCGGCGGCGGCGCTCAGACGGCGCTTGCAGAGGCGGGCATAAAGCTCTACGGCGGCGTCAGCGGAGATGCGGATGCAGCGGTGAACGCGCTGCTTCTCGGTAAGCTCGGCTACAATCCCAACGTCCGCTGCAGCCATCACGACCACTCCCACGAAGGCGAGGGTCATACCTGCGGCGACCGCGGCTGCGGCAAGCACGACTGCCACTGATATGGAAAATATATTAAATAAGCTCCCGTTTTGGACATCTCTGACGGAGCAGGAAAAAGAAATCCTTCGCAAAAGCGCTGTTATTCGGCGCTACGAAAAGGGCTCGTTTATTCACAGCAGCGACCGCGACTGCCTCGGTATGCTGTTCATAATCTCCGGCGAGATACGCACCTATATCCTCTCCGACGAGGGGCGGGAGATCACGCTGTTTCGCCTATACCCAAATGACCTGTGCGTGCTGTCGGCGTCCTGCGTCATCAGTCAAATTTCGTTTGACACGCAGATGACCGCCCGTCAAGACACGGAGGTTTTGATCATTCCGCCAAATATTACTGCTCTGCTCAAGGAGCAAAATATATCCGTGCGCTGTTTTCTCTATGAGCAGGCGACGGAGCGCTTCTCCGAGGTCATGTGGGCAATGCAGCAGATTCTGTTCAAGGGGCTCGACCAGCGTTTGGCGGCGTTTTTGGTTGAGGAATGCGAGCGTACAAATTCCAATACCGTTCGCATGACGCACGAGCAGATAGCCCGGAATATCAGCTCGGCGCGCGAGGCCGTTGCGCGGATGCTCAAGCAGTTCACTCAGGACGGACTCGTGGAGCTGAAGCGCGGGGAGATTATCATAAAAGATACGGACGGGCTGAAGCGGCTGCGATAACACTCCGTTTTTAATCTAAAATAAATATCAGCTTAAAATCCGACGTTTCAAAAAATGTCGGTTTTTTTTTGAAAATGTGACCGTGTTACAGTACGGCGCGGCAATTTGGGCTATAATACAGACAACAACCGACGAAAGAGGTGGCAAAAATGAAAATTAAGCTCAATCCCGACAAGGAAGTTGTGGACACCGTCCGCGAGGGGCTCAAGCGAACCGGCGGATATTGCCCCTGCCGACGAGAACGGACAGAGGCGACAAAATGTATGTGTCAGGAGTTCAAGGATCAGATTGCCGACCCTAACTTTGAGGGCTTCTGCCACTGTATGCTCTACTACAAGTCCCTGCGGGACTGAGGCGGACAGCCGCGATGTGAAAAAAATCAAGATTAAAGAAAGGAGCCTTTATCATGGCCGAACTTAAAATTACTGCCGAAAACTTTGAAAACGAGGTGCTTCATTCCGAAAAGCCCGTCTTGCTGGATTTCTATGCCGACTGGTGCGGTCCGTGCAAAATGCTCGCACCCGTACTGCATGAGCTTGCCGAGGAAAAAGCCGATTCGCTCAAGGTCGGCAAGATAAATGTTGACGAGCAGACGGAGCTTGCCATGCGCTTCGGTGTATCGAGCATCCCGATGCTGGCGGTCATCAAGGACGGAAAAATCGTTTCAAAATCGGTCGGCTACCGCCCGAAGGCGGACATAGCCGCAATGATAGACGGCATAAAATAAAGACGGAATCTGCGGGCGGCGCTTCAGTCGCCCGCATTTTATATTTAAACAGGAGCGTTTATATTGCTCTGCAGCACCCGTTGCCGAAAGTATATTCTTCGAGAGAAGCTTTTAAAGCATTTATTTCGCCCGAATCGCCTATAGAGCCTCACTCTGAGGATTATTTTCGGCGTTTTTGTTGATATATTTTCGGCTATATGATAGAATACATCAGCACGATAATTTTTTAAGGGTGATAAAACATGAACAAAGTACCATTGCGTGAGAAGTTAGGTTACGGCGTAGGTGCAATAGGCCTTGACTTAAGCTACGGAATGTTCTATTCCTACCTCTCGCTTTACCTGACCAACGGTCTTGGAATCAAGCCGCTTTTCCTGCTCATCCTGGCGCCGCTCGCCAGACTTTGGGACGGCATCAACGACCCGATGATGGGCATGATAGTTGACAAGACCAACACCAAAATGGGCAAGTACCGCCCGTGGATACTAACGGGAGCCCTGCTCAACGCAATAGTGCTCTGTCTGCTTTTCAACAATCCCGGCTTTGCGCTCAACTCCGTCGGCCTCTATATCTATGTCGCCGTGCTCTATGTATTCTGGGGCATGACCAACACTCTCGCCGACATTCCGTTCTGGTCGATGATACCGTCGTTTGCAAGCGAGGAGAAGGACAGAAACCTCGTCTCAACTATCGCAAGAACCTTCTCCGGTCTCGGCCAGGGTATAATCGTTATATTCACCGCATATGCAGTCGCTTTCTTTGGCGGCGCAACCGGCAGCAAGCTCGACAAAATGGACTCCGCCTGCCTGACCGCCGGTTTCGGCAAGTGGTCTATGGTGACAGCTGCGGCTCTCGTATTCTTTGCATTAATCTGCGTTCTCTCGACTAAGGAGCGCAGAGTTGTCGTCAACAACGATAAATTCTCGTTCAAGCAGGCAATAAGCGTTATAAAGCAGAACGATCAGCTGCTCGTATTCATGCTCTTTGCCATGATATCGAACGCTGGCTTCTATATGACCTCCGGCATCAGCAGCTACTATTTCACCTGCGTTGCGGGCGACCTCAAGCTTCAGTCCACCTTTAATATGTTCGGCACTGTGGGCTCGGTGCTCTCGCTCCTCGTCATCCCCATCTGCTCCAAGTTTATGTCGAACCGCTCCACCTACCGTCTCTCGCTCATCATGGCGGCGGCAGGCTACACCGGCATGGCGATAGTCGGATATCTCTTAGGCGCAAACGTCTATGCGCTCGGTGCGTTCTACTTCATCACGAGCGTCGGTACGGGCAGTATGTTCGTCAACCAGACCGTCATGCTCGCGGACGTTGTCGATTACGGCGAGTACAAGCTCGGCAAGCGCAACCAGGCTCTGACCTTCTCGATGAAGGGCTTCCTGCAGAAGATGGCTTACACCATGCAGTCGATAATCATGTATGCCGCATTCAGCATAACCGGCTACAACGGCGAAGCGGCTGTACAGACCGCAGCGGCGAACAGTGCGATATCGTTCCTGATGTTCATCGTCCCGCCCGTCATGATAGTCGTCTCGCTTATCGTCTTCCTCAAGAAGTACAAAATCCACGGCGAGTTCAAGACCGAAGTGCTCAAGGCAGTCGGCGGAGAGAAATAATAATAAGCGGAGGTGCAGTGCTGCTGTTGCCTCCGCATTTTTTAACTTAGTATTTGTGAGGTAGTGGTATGGGAATTATAAAAAATGAGATACCGATATTAGAGTTTGATTCGGAGCAGACAGCAGTCATAAGTCCTGTTCATGAAAATCTAAACCTCAATCTTCCAAAGAAATGTGTATTCGCATTTCTCGGCAATTACATAGACGAGTATGCAAACAGCTCCGACACCAAACAAGTATCGACTTTTATCAGCGCAACAAAGAACTATCCTATTTATATAACAAAATACAAAGGCGAGGAAATCGTTCTCTGTCAGGCGCCTGTCGGTGCTGCCGCCGCCGCGCAAATACTTGACTGGCTAATCGGGTACGGAGTTTGTGAAATTATTTCTGCGGGCAGCTGCGGTGCACTTGAACATTTCGAGGAAAGTACATTCCTTGTTCCGAGCAAAGCATTGCGCGACGAGGGGACATCGTATCATTACGCTCCTCCTTCACGCTTTATAGAAATCAACGAAAGAGCAAAAAAGGCCATTGAAAAAACAATACTCGAGCACAACATGAAATATCAAGAGGTTATTACATGGTCTACCGACGGCTTTTTCCGCGAGACAAAAGAAAAAGTCGAATATCGCAAAAGCGAAGGCTGTTCTGTTGTGGAAATGGAATGCTCGGCGCTTTCGGCGTGTGCAGCTTTCAGAAAAGCAACATGGGGAATGATACTGTATACGGCAGACAGTCTTGCCGATGTTGATAAATACGATGAGCGGCATTGGGGCGGCAACGCATATGAATATGCGCTTACCCTGTGTCTGGACGCGGTATTAGCCATATAACTTTAAAGCGGGGTGCGGCAACGAAAAGACGCGGCACCCCGCTTTTGTTTACGGACGATACCCGAAAACATTTATCTGAGCCGTTTGCCAAAAGCTCTATCTGATGTTATAATGAATTAAGACAACAAAAACAAACGCTCTGGAGGCGCAAATGGAAAAGAAATCATTGATTTTCGGAACAGCTTTTATTATCCTCGGTGTTTTGGCGCTGATATTTTCCGGTCTTTCTTATGCCGTGCTTCACGGCACAAACGACGCGCCCCTCGACTTTTATCACCTATGGAACGTCATGCTGAAGATCTCGGTGCCCATAGGCGCAATTCTCTGCACCGCGGGCGTGATTTTACTGATAATTCGGGCGAGGTCGTAATCTTTTTTCGCGCTCTGCGTCTGACTTCATCGACCGTCGCAACAGCGAGTTGCTTGTTATTCCGACTGCTTTAAATTATAATAACTCCGAGGTGATGATCTTATGGATACAAAGGATATTATTCTTAAACTCAGAACAGGCAAGGGTATGTCTCAGGACGAGCTTGCGGAAAAAGTATTTGTTACCCGCCAGGCGGTTTCTCGCTGGGAAACCGGCGAAACTACGCCCAACACAGAGACATTGAAGCTGCTGTCAAAGCTGTTTGACGTTTCTATCAACACGCTTCTCGGCTCGCCGAGACAGCTTATTTGCCAGTGCTGCGGTATGCCTCTTGACGACGCCGATATCAGCAGGGAAACGGACGGCTTTTTCAACGAGGAATACTGCAAATGGTGCTATGCCGACGGGCAATATATGTATCACAACATGGATGACTTGATAGAGGTTTGCGTGCAGAATATGACAAGCGAGAACTTCTCGGCAGAACAGGCGCGCGAATACTTGGCGGATATGTTGCCCAAGCTCAACTATTGGAAACGGTACGAATATCTCGGCGGCGCGGAAAAGTTCGAGGAATACAAGCAAAAGCTTATCGATGAAATAAACGGCTTAAATATCGACGGGCTGCCGAAGGTTGAAAAGCTCAACGCTCTTGTCGGCAAGTTCATCAACCTTGAATACCGACTGCCGAACGGGACGGCCGTAAAATTTCTTGACGACAACGCCACGTATCTCGGCAACGAGCTGGAATGCGAATACGGCGGCTTGCGCCGCTTCGGAATCGCCGCAAGCATGGATTTTTTACTGATTTGCACCTACGAAGAAAACGGCAAAAATCCGGAGCTGGTCGTCTACAAAAAAAGATAAGTGAAATTTTAAACGGGGCGCGGCAAAAACTGCCGCACTCCGTTTTATTATCGGCCGCCCGCCGTAAACTCAGCAGAAAACGCAATACGTGTTTTGAAGCCTTATCCGCCATGAGTTTTTGCATTGAATTCGCGTTTGCGGTCTGATATAATGAAAATGATAAGGAGCGCGATTCAAGGCGCAGCGCGGCAGTATTACCAACCGCTTTTCGACTCTTACAATTTTGTGACAACTTTCATCCGATTTTTCGGTGAATGGGGTGCTCATTTTTGATATTCTTGTATTGCGGAAAGGAAGTCCGCGAAAAAAATCAAAGGAGCATTTGTCATGAAAAACAGAAAGAACATTATCGCAACCGTATTCGCCCTTGTCCTTGCCGCAAGCATCATCGCCGCATCGGCGGCTACCGCTTCGGCAAACAACAGAAAGAACACGCCGACCGAGACTCTGCCCGAAATCGTCTCCGTCAACTCGCCCGACGACTGCGGCGTTCCGTCCATAGGGAGCTTCGTTAAAGATATGAACTCTCTCACGGAGAAAGAGCGAGAGGCTCTGCTCGGTGACCTCGCCGAGATAGCAAAGCTCGAAAAGCAGATCGATGAAATCTACGCCCGCATGACCGACAAGAACGCAGAAAAGCTCTACAAGGAAATCTCCGCAATCGACGACAAGATAACAGCAGTTCTCGAGAGAAACTCCAAGCTCTGGGAGCGCGTCAACGACGAGTATGACGAGCAGATCGCCGCAAACGAGACGGACATGACCCTCGAGCTCAACGAGGCCGACCTCAACGACGCCCGCGAGGATGAATATGCCTACGAGAAGTTTGTCAGAAATCTTGACACCATAACCGAGGACGAGAGAGCCGCTCTTATCGCCGACCTTGCCAAGGTCGCGGAGCTCAACGAGAAAATCGACGCTATCTATGCCCGCATGACCGACAAAAACGCCGACAAGCTCTATGAGGAAATCGACGCTGTGGAAGCCGAGATTACAGAGGTTCTCGAGAGAAACTCCAAGCTTTGGGACCGCGTCAGCGACGAGTACGACGTGAGAGTCGCAGCGAACGAAGCAGACATGGCCTTTTAAGCCGAGCGAACATAACGCCCTGCGAAAAGGCACAGCAGACAAGCCATGAACACAGAGCCGTGTCCGAGCGGCACGGCTCTGCAGCTACTACGGAGGCGCTATGAAACAACTCATCTATATTGCAGAGGATGAAAAAAACATAAGAGAGACGCTTCAGCGATTTCTCGAAAATGACGGATATGAAGTGTGCGCGTTTGAAACGGGAGACGCGCTTTTAGGTGCGTTTTTCAAAAGACGCGCCGACCTTGTCATTTTGGACATAATGATGCCCGGCACGGACGGGCTGACCTGCTGCCACCTCATCCGCGAAAAGGACAAGGTGCCGATTATTCTTCTCACGGCAAAGGACACCGAATACGACTATGTCAACGGAATATTGCAGGGCGGAGACGACTATTTGACAAAGCCGTTTCGCCCGACTATGCTTTTGATGCGCGTCAAGTCGCTGCTTCGCCGCGTGGAGATGGAGCGCGGCGGCGACCCGATGGACAAGGATATTTCAGTCGGCGACCTGCGTTTTTCGGGCGACGAAAAGCAGCTCTTCTGCAAGGGAAAGACCCTCGCCCTCTCCCCCAACGAGATGAAGATGCTTCTGTTTTTGATGCGCGGCGAGGGCAAGGCCTTTTCGCGCGACGAGCTGCTGAATCATATTTGGGGCTACAACGACGAGGTCGAGACGCGAGTGACCGACGAGACTCTGCGCCGAATCCGCAGCAAGCTCTCTTCGGCGGACAGCAACGTGCTCATTGAAACCGTCTGGGGCTACGGCTACCGACTGCGCTCAAAGGAGGGCGGAGCATGAAGCATATAAGAAGAAAAATCACGCTCGCCGTGCTCGGCACCATGCTGCTCGTCTTTGCGGCGCTGTTTGCTACCGTCAACATTTTTATTCCGAGATATCTGACGGCGGAGGCGCAAAAGGCGATACTCTCGGAGGATGAGCACGAAGCCCCCGTCCCGTTCTCCGATATTAAAAATGAGGATGACGAACAGGAGCATTTTTTGACTCCGAGTGTCAGATATCTTGAAATCGAGGGCGAGCTTTTTGAGCCCGAATACCTGTCGAAATCGGAGCAGCGGCTCCGGGAATACTGCCGCAGAGAGAAGCCGTCCGTCGGTGAATTCTACACCTTCAAAAACGGCGGCAGCCGCTTCGTTTTTCGTATGACGCAGGTTGAAGCCGACGGCGATGACGGCGCGTATTCCTATATTCTCTATGTGGATATCGGCGCCGTAATGCAGTATGCCTCTTACTTGAACGCCGCTTTTTTCGCGGTGCTGGCCGTTTTGACCGTATTGGTCTGCCTATTCGGCTGGAAGCTCGGCGGCTATGTTGAGAGGGCGCACGAATCGCAGAAATGGTTTTTCCAAAATGTATCACACGAGCTGAAAACGCCGATGATGGCGGTTCAGGGCTGTGCAGAGGGCATAAACACCGGTGTTTTAGAGCCTGTCGAAGCGTCAAGGGTCATTCTCGAGGAAAACGAGCAGATGTCCAATTTGATAGAGGAACTGCTCGCGCTCTCGCGGCTCGAGGCGGGACAGTTTAAATCGGACTTTCACTCGACGGATGTGCGCGAGCTTCTGTACGACTGCCTGCGCGGCACGGAGCACCTCGCGCAGCAGAGAAATCTGCGTATCACACCGATATTTGACGACGACCCCGTAACGGTCAGCTGCGATGAAATTCATCTGCGCCGCGCTTTTACGAATATAATCACCAATGCGCTGCGCTATGCAAAAGAAGAGATAATAATTGAGTGCAGGCAGGAAAAAGGCAAAGCCGTTATCCGCATCCGGGACGACGGCGAGGGCATCGCGCCCGAGCTTCTGCCGCATATTTTTGACCGCTTTTTCAGCACGAGAAAGGGCGGAGCGGGAGTCGGTCTCGCCCTGACAAAGGAGATAGTCAGCCTTCACAGGGGAACGGTGCGCGCGTCAAACGACGGCGGAGCGGTGTTTGAAATTATCCTGCCGATAGGATGAGCTTATTTTATCTTGTGTGATATGTGCCGGGCAACGCAAAGAGAACGCCACTAAAAAATCCGTCTTATATCAGTTCTTTATGATTTTGTCCTGCGATAATATATCGTTATAATTGAATATAATTGAAATACAACGTCCCTCCCTCGATAATATACGTTACCGAGGGAGGGCGTTGCTTTACAAATGTATAATTAAGAGATAGGGGTTTTCTGTATTTATGTCTTATAGTTTCACTCCGCATTCGGAGCAGAAGGCGCTGTCGGCGGTGATTTCGGCGCCGCAGTTCGGGCATTTTTGTCCGAGCTTTGCTCCGCAGCGGTTGCAGAACTTCGAGCCGGGGGTAAGCTGCGCCTTGCAGCTCGGGCACAGCGTCATTCCGTCCGCCACGGTCTGACCTACGCCGGGCACCACCACCGGCTGTCCGCCGGTCATAATGGTGTTCTCTATAACCTGAAACACTTCGGAGGGAAGCTTTTTCTGCTTGTACGCGCCCATTCCGGCGGTTATCGCCAACGGCCACGCCACAAACAGGCCTATCGCTCCGGCGCCTATTTTATCGGACCACTGCCCCTCGCCTATGCTGACATTCAGCTGATCTCCCGCAACCGCCATCTGAACGGTAACAGCAAGACGCATTCCCGTGAGCGTCTTCCAGCCGTCCTTTGGCTGACTCGCCTGCATAACATAGCCGTCCGTGGTCTGAGAGCTCTGGACGTCCATACCCTTCTCGGTACGGAAAAAGCCCTCGAGGCGGGTGACTATATCCTGCACCTGCGTGCCGTTCAGCATGAATACTCTTGTCTCGTTCATTTCATTTCCTCCGTTCGTCTGAAGTCGTTTTGTTATCTATTCTTCTGCATGAATATCCCATTCATCACAAGCTCGTTTTCCAGATACTGCGAGATGCTGTCGGCAACGGCTGTTATGGCCCGCTGCACACCGGATGCAGAAAGCCCCTCGCACGGTTGAAGCATTGTTACGGACAGCTCCGTCCCGTGCTCTTGCTCGGTTACGCAGATTGAAAAACGGCTTAAATTCCCATACACCGACATATTTGATATGACGGTTGAAGCATCCGTCTTTTCATACCCGGCGCCGTTTTTATCGAGCACCTCATATATCGCAAGAATGACATATTGCCGATTGTACGGAAGCGTCCTTTTTGTCTCTTTACCGTCCCGCAAAACGGAATGCTGCGGCATATCCACCGTCCGCCGCCCCCTTTCAACGTTTTATCGCAGCACGCTTTTCTGCTATTGCTTTTCAATGTAGCCGCTCACGGCCTTGGCATACATACTGTCGTCCGTCACGGGCTGATAGCGTTTGCCGTCATAGTCGTCCGTGAACCCGTTTGTCGCCTTATATATCCTGCCCGTCTCGGTATCGTACACACGCTCATAGCCTAAAGTGGCGTCGCTCTGCTTTTGGCTCATAATATCCTGACTTATGTTGCGGCTCTCCCACGAGGACATAAAGCCGTCCATCGTCTGATTGAAGTTTTGGCTTATCTGCTTTGCGAGCGCCACCTTCTCATTGCTCGCCTGATTAGCGGCACTGACAAAGCTGTCGGAATACTTGAGTGTTTTAAAGCAGTCGGTAAGCACGCCTTCCCACTCTATAAATGTATCTTTGGCTGCGGTAACGGCGACGATATTGTAGACCATATAGTATCCGCCGTCTGCCGACTCCATCATGTAGCCGTTCATTCGTCCCGTCCAAATCTGAACCGCGCCGAAATCCACTACCGAGGCGGAAAACATTCCCTCGCCCTCTTTGCCGTTATCTTTAAAGGTGGCGCGCAGCAATTCATCGCCCATAGCATAGGCTTTCATACCGTTTGACGATGCATAGCGCTCGGTCACGGTGAAGTTTTCAAAACGAGGAAATGCGTATCCCGAATATGACGGCTCAGCCTTCGATATAAAATCGGCATACTGCGGAAAAATTTTGAAAAATCCTTCGGTAGACGGGTTTTTCAGCACAGGCGCCTTTGCAAAAATTAAATTCTGTTTGCTGCCCGCTCTATAACTGTATTGCCACGCCGCCTTACCCTCCTCACAGTGCAGAAGCGGCTCCGCCTTCAGCAGTATAAACATCTGATTGAGCGGCTCCGCAGGGTCGTACACACGGATACTGTGGTAGATATTTATTCCGCCCGTCGATACCGTCCACCCCTTGGGGATAGTTATGCTGAAATCGGCGGTTTCGTATTTTGCGGTCTGCACTGCCGCTGCCGCCGTCTGCGTTATTTTGACACCGCGCTCCGTCCGGTCTGCCTTGGTGCCGTCGCCGTCCTCGGCGGGCTTGCTGCCGCAGGCGGCAAAGAGCAGCAGCATAAGAGCCGCAAGCAAGAGCGCCGCAAATCTTTTTGCTTTCACGGTATCCTCTCCTTTTTGTTGCCCGTTGCTTAAACAAACGCAGCAAGCACAAATTTCATTTTGCTTTTGCGGCCTTTCGCGCCGCACCCGTTTTACCCTGCTTTAATTTTATACAGGCAGGGGGCTTTTTGTATATAAGGGAAGTCCGCCAATCTGCAAAAATCGCGTGGCGGACTTCCGCCATTCTCCGAAAAGCGCCGAAAACCGCGCCTTTTACCCATAAAGAAATCAAAAAAATACCTCTCGCCGAAGCGAGAGGCAAATCTGCTGTTTTTATGCGTTGTTGTAAAGCGTGACAAGTCCGATGCGGGATCTCGCGCCGGTTTTTTCATATATTGCGGAGACATACCGCTCAAGGGTTCGCCTCGACACATAGAGATTGTCGGCTATCGTTTGCAGTCCGTCCTCGGTATTCACCAGCAATCCGAACACCTCGGCTTCTCGCGGAGTCAGCGAGAACTGCTCGGCGAGCTTTTGCAGCCTTTCGCCGTCGCTCAGCTTATCGGCCGCCTCTGCTTCGAGCCCGTCAAAGAAGGCTTTTCGCTTATTCATATAGGCAAATGCAGCGACGCTCGCGAGCACGAACAAAAGCAGCTCGATCGTTATTATGGCGATATTGTTGCCTGAATTCAAAAGTGCAAGCGAGCCGCCCGAAATCAACACGGCGACAAGATTGTTGACGGCTCTGCCGAGTCCCGCCCACAGCTCCGGCGTTTCAGTGTATCGGGCGATCTCCATAAAGGAAACCGTGAAGAAAACGGCGAAGAAGCCCGCGGCCAGATAAAATATGACGAGCCCTACCGTAAAAGACCCGGCAAACTGAAGAACGACGAGGCAGGTAGTTGACAGAACGGTGATGCAGTACATAACTATGCTCATGTATTTTCTGCTTGCCGTGTCAAACAAAAAGCCCGCCAAAAGCCCGCTGAGGGCGAGCAGGACTCGCGGCCACTGTCCGATATTCGCCTCTCCGCTTGCGTGGATGAGGGTGACAGCATTATCAAGCGTGCTGAAAATGCAGGTCATGAGCGCGACGAAAAAGACAAGAATCACGCTGATTTTTAAGCTCTCCCTGCCGTTGCCGCCGTCGGGCTCGCTCTTTGAGCGCGCCGGGACAACGCTGTTTTTTTCCGCGCGTATCAGCATAAGCGCCAAAAGCATTATAAACACCGAAAGTATCGCGGCTTCGGCAATGTCTATATGAACAAGATTGCTGTTCGCAATCTGGAGCATTGTGCCGAGCATATAGGAGATACCCGTAAGCCGCGCAATATGCGTATTGTCCTCCAACAGGCAAAGGGATTTATAGAACACGGCGCTTCCGAACACGCCGAGAATCAAAAACAGCAGAAGGCCGGCAATCAGCGTAAGCGTGTAAGAGCCGCTGCGGCACATCAGAAAAAGGCAGGCATTTGAGATAACGGCTGCGCAAACCGAAACGGAAGTTTGCGCATTTCCTTTGCAAAATCGACATAAAAGAGGATACAGGACAAAGCCGACCGCGCTGACGCCGAGCGCATAATTTTGAGCCGCCACCGAACGGTGCCCCGAAACGATGCGGGAAATCATGTTTACGAACAAAAACTCCGCGCCCAAGAACACAAAGGTGAAAAGGCTCATAAGAACTATTACTTTCAGATACGGAACTCTGTTTTCCCTGTTAAATGCATCGCTCTGCTTTATTTTTTTTAAGATGCCGTCCATAATAAAATCCTCTTATCGGTTATCGGGCGCAAACGCTGCGTACGGTTTTTCGTTACAAATCTAATATATTATTTAACTTTAAATTTGTCAAGACAGTGATGCGGATTAAAGTCGTCTCTTCAAAAACGTCACAGGTTGCCGGCTCAAATATTACTCACGCTTCATATGTATGATTTACGGATACAGACGGCCGTATCGCAAAGCGGCACCAAGTCTTAAATTATATGTTTTAAAGTTGCAAAAACAGGGTTTTTATGATATACTTGCTTCAGTCCCATTTGAAAGGTGATAATATGAATTTCGAGTATCAAGCATCTGTAATCGTGCCGGTATACAACGTTGAGCAATATCTGAGGATTTGTCTCGACTCGCTGGTTAATCAGACTATCGACAAGTCGAAAATGGAGGTTCTCGTAATCAACGACGGCTCTCCGGACAACAGCTGGGATATTTGTCTTGAGTACAGTAAAAAGTACGACTTTATTAAAATTTTCTCCAAGGAGAACGAGGGACTTTCCGCTACGAGAAATTTCGGAATAAAGCACGCCAAGGGCAAGTATCTGTTTTTCCTTGACAGTGACGATTATTTCACTCCCGAAACGGTCAAAAAGGTTACAGATTTTTTTGACAAGGTTTATGATGAGGTCGACCTTGTTTCGTATAACGAGGTTCGCTACAAAGAAGATGAAATTCTCAAGCCTCATTACAGATTCAAAATGCTCGACCACGAAGGCGTGTATGATTTGGAGGAATATCCGTATCTTGCACAGACTCGTGTAAATGTTTGCGTAAAAAATATAGGCGAAGACAATATTCTTTTCAACACCACCCCCGGCTTCAAGCTCGAGGACCAGGAATATTGCAACCGCGTTCTTATGCCCAAAATGAAGATGGGCTATTGCCCGCACGGCACATATATGTATAACAAGGGCAATGAGACAAGCATCATGAAGGTTTATTTCCATGCTTTCTATCTCTTTGAAACATCCATGAAATATTTCGAGACTCTGTTCTCAACCTTTAAAGATAAAGTGCCCGCTTATTTTCAGGCAATGCTTATCAACGACATAAACTGGCGTCTTACCGATGATATTCTTTACCCCTATCATTACGAGGGCGAAAAATTCGATAGGGCGATGCAGCGCATTGTGGATCTTCTCAACAGGGTGGATTGCAAAACGATACTCGAACATCCTATGGTCGATATTTATCGCGCCTGCTATTGGATAAAGAAAAAAGAGAATGCGGACATTTCCCTGATATGCGGCGACGACGGATTGAGCCTGATGATAGACGGCGAAGAAGCGTTCAATCAGGAGGATATTACCGTCATAGGCCACAAGCCGAGAGTCGAGGGGAATATATTCAGAATGACCGCATTCATGAAATCCCCCATATTCAACTTCCTCAACAGCGAAGAATACACCATATATGCAGTCGAAAACGGCGAGCGCAAAAAGCTTGACACTTTTATTTCCGTCCACAGCCACTACAGAGCTAAGACGATAACAAATATTTTCCCCGCATTCTATTACTCGTGCGATCTCACCGAGAATTCAAAAATCCGTTTTGAGATAGATATAAAGGGAAAAACCTACCGCACACACTATTGGTTTATGCCGTATTCCGGTTTGGGACTCAGATATGTCAACAATATAAACCGCGGCAGATATATGATAAAAAACAAGCGCAAGTATCTCTCCGTCAAACCTGCCACGCAGTTCGCCATTGATTCGAGCGCCCTGTTCAATACCGTACGTTTTGCAATTCACCCGCGGACTGCCCTGCTGCGACTCCAATCCATAAATTACAGAAAAAAGCACCGCATCTGGCTGTATTACGACTTCTATACAGTAGAAAAGGATAACGGATTTTACCAGTTCGCAAACGATTTAAAGCATGACGACGGCATTGAAAGATATTATGTGCTCACACACGAATACGATAATCTCGACAGCGTATTCACTCCGGAGCAGCAAAAGCATCTTGTAAAAGCCGGCTCAAAGCTTCACCGACTTTTGTTCGTCTGCGCGGAAAGAATCTTCACGGCATATTACGGCCTTGCGCCCGTAAATCCTTTTGAAAGCGCAAAGATGAAGTATCAGTATGAAGATCTTCTGAGATTCCGTACCATATATCTGCAGCACGGCGTGCTTCACGCGTCGCTCAGACTCAACAACTCCGAGGAACGCAGTCAGGCGGAGGAAATCGTGGTTTCCTCACCGTTTGAGGTCAAAAACTACTGCCAAAACTATGCCTACAACGAGCGCGAGCTTATCACCACGGGCATGGCGAGATATGACCATATCGACAGAAATCATAAGCCTCAGAACAGGATACTTTTTGCGCCGTCCTGGAGAAAATATCTCACCACGGAGATAAAGGCTTCCAACTGGGAGGCTAACGAGGACAGAATCCGAAAATCCGATTACTACAAGAATTTTTACGCTTTCCTTTCGGACAAGACCCTGCACCGAAAACTTGAGAGCAGCAAAGTCTTTCTTGACATAAAGCTTCATCCGATAATTGCCAACCTCAAAAATCTCTTTGATATTGACTGCGAATATATAAACATGGTCAGCGGAGATGTTGACGTTGCGGATTATAAAGCTTTTGTAACCGATTTTTCGTCATATGTTTTTGACTTTGCATATCTCAACCGTCCGATAATGTATTTCGTTCCCGATTATCCTCAGTTTAAGTCGGGTATGAACCATTACCGTGACCTCGATCTCCCGTTTGACGAAGCCTTCGGTCATATGTTCACGGACGCGCACAAGGCCGCCGAATGTCTTTGCGAAATTGTTGACAGGGACTTTGTTCCGGAGCAGATTTACGCCGAGCGTATGGAAAACTTTTATTTTGATTTTGACGGCAACTGTGCCGAAAATCTTTATAAATTTGTTGTGGAGCAGGACAAGCTGTTTTCGCAGCAGTAACGGGTTGTGGTAATATGCAGTTTAGCAAACAAGATACTGCTCTGGTGAAAGGCGTAGCAATATTGATGATGCTCGCTCACCATTGCTTTGAAAGCCCTTACAGGTATGCCGGGTATGAGCTGAATTTCTTCCCGTTTACGGAATCTCAAACCGTAGAAATCGCATCATTCTTCAAAATCTGCGTGGCGCTCTTCGTCTTTCTTTCGGGCTACGGAATAACAAAAAGCTTGGAGAACACACCTCGGGACGGGTATGCAAAGCAGGTTTGCAGACGAAACTTTTCGCTTATGTCGGGTTTTTGGTTCATATTTGTTCTGTGCATTATATCGGCGGCGATAATTATGCCCTCGATGCTGAAAGTTTACAGCAGTCCGAATGCCATAAGCATAGCCATGTTTGTTTTGTATGACTTGTTAGGACTTTCGGCGCTGTTCGGCACGCCGACCCTGCTCAGCACATGGTGGTACATGAGCCTCGCGCTGATAATAATAGCGCTAATGCCCGCCTTGCACTGCTTCTATAAAAAGTTCGGTGCGATTGCTACATTCATACTCACCTTTCTTTTCTGCGGCGTTATCAAAAAAGCTTTTAACGATGACATCGTAAACTTCAACATGATTCGCTGGCTGTTTACGCTTGAGCTCGGGATGGTGAGCGCCGACAAGAATTTGCTCGTAAAAATCCGCGAGTTTAAAATAATCAAAAAGTGCGGCGCCGCAGATTATATTTTAAAGCTTGTTGTTTATACGGCAATATTATTCGCGCTCGGTTACGGACGCCAACATATGGATTATAGTATAAGCTATATTCGCGACGGGCTGATACCCATGTTTGTTATCATATACTGCTACACGGTTTTATCGCCTGTTCCGGGGCTCAGAAATGTACTGCAGTTTTTGGGAAAACACTCGATGAATATGTTTTTATCGCACACCATTTTAAGAGCGTATTTCTTAAAGGATTTTCTCTACGGTTTGAAGTATTCTTTGTTGACGTTTTTTGTGCTTTTGGCGCTGTCGTTGATTCTCTCCGTTTTAATAGACCTTCTGAAAAAGTTCACTGGGTACGATAAACTGTGCGCTAAAATTATGAGTAAAATTTAAAATAAAAGCAAACACCTCCTTCGGTACTTTCGGGTTACCAAGGGAGGTGTTTTTTTGTAAATATACAATTTAGCTGTCATCGCGCAAGATTAATCGGCGCGGTTTTCCGACTCTGTTCTCAAACAACAATACTATTAACTTCGTTAATTGTCATGTTTGAGACCCCTATGGAATTACACTGCTCTCAAACTCTCGCGTTTTTTTATCTTTGCACCGTCAAATTCATAAACCTCGTCGCAGAGGGCCGAGATATCGCCCTCGTTGTGCGAGACTATGAGCATGGTTTTTCCGCTCGCTTTAAAGCTCAGGAAGAGCCTTCGCATCTCCTCGACTGCGTCCTTGTCGAGCGCGTTCATCGGCTCGTCGAGAATCAATAATTGCTGATTTTCCATTATCGCCTGCGCTATACCGAGGCGCTGTTTCATGCCGAGCGAATATTTGCCGACACGCAGCTTTGACGACGGGTCAAGCCCGACCGTTTTCATGGCGGACTCTATCTGCTCTTTGCCGATCTTGCCGCGTATCGAGGCGAGATATTCAAGATTTTTCATGCCGCTGTAATTGGGCAGAAAGCCAGGCGCTTCAATTATAATTCCCGTGTTCTCCGGGAAGTCAGCGTCCTTGCCTATCACCTTGCCGTTGACGGTGACCGTGCCGCTGTCGGGCTTCATGAATCCGCAAATGAGCTTTAAAAGTACAGTCTTGCCGCTGCCGTTGTCGCCGACGATGCCATATATTCTGCCCTCTTGCAGCCGCATATTGACATCTTCGAGAACCGTTTTTCCTTTGAAGCTTTTTGTCAGCTTATCTATAACTATAACATCAGTCAAAATAATGTCCTCCTTTCAAAGCCCTTCTCTTCACTGCGCCGGAGCAGAAAAAGACAAGGATTATCACCGCCGCGTCTGCAAAGAGTACCGCCGCAGCCGTTTTGACATCGGTCAGCTGTTTTGCCATGCCGTATGCGCCGAGCATGGCGAAGCTGAAGCCTTTCAGCTTCCCGCATATTAGCCCCGTTGTGCCGACAACCGCAATTACAATTGCCGCCGCAGGCTTCTGCCCGAGAAGAAAACGCAGAAGGCACAGCACGCACATTGCCGCACCGAGCGCGAGCGGATATGCCGCCATGCGCATAAGCTCAAAGGCGGAAAGCGTTCCGACTTTTTCCGCTGCCGCTGCGAAGACGGCTATGCCGATAAGGCAATAGAGCACGCACCAGAGAAGCGCGGACGAAACGGTTTTTATCCACCATTTGAAAAAGCCCTTCGAGCGCGGCAGGACGAAATACGGCATCGCCTCGGAATCGAGGACCGAGCCCGCCATACCGAGAAAGAGTCCCGCAAAAAATGTTCCGAAATAGCGGAAGAAGCCGAAGAGATCAAACTGTCCGCTGTGTTCAACGCCGCCGACGGCTTCTGTGAAAACAGAGAAAAATGTTTCCCGCTCGCCGCCGAAAGACGAGAGCACGCAGACCGTCCATATGAGCAGAGACACGGCGAGATACGGCAGCATATTGAAAAGCCGATGCCGCAATCCCGCAAAAAAAGTTATCTTCATATTCGAGTCCCCACTGTTATTTTGAGATCGACATGCCGAACGGCGCGAAGAATACACGCAACGATAATCGCCGCGAGCAGGCAGAAATACGCGCACGAAAAGCCGACCGACGGCAGACCGGCATCTTCCGAGAAACCGTGATTTGAAAAGACGGAGATAAAAAACGGGAGGTACTTAAACCTAATCAGATATGAAATGATATGCTGCGCCGAGAGCACGGCGAAGCCCAGCACGCGACTGCCGCTTAAATTTATCAAAAACAGAAGCGAGCCGCAGAAAAAGCCGTAACCGAGATTCAGCGCCAGGGCATAGGCCGCCGCGAGATACGGCGTAACAGCCGGCATAAAAAGCTTCGGATCGACTGTGATATGATAAGACGAAGCCGCCGCATCGCGCATGACGAGCTCATAAAACGGCGCGCTCCACACATTGCCCGCAAAGGCGTTGGGCGAAAAGAATATCACGGTCACCGCGAGCGAAAATATGTAATACACGGCGCAGGAGAGCAGAATATACATGAGCTTTCCGACTACCCACTGCACCCGCGAACAGCGCACGAGCGAATACATCGCGCTCTGCTCGGTAAAAGGCGCATCGGCAAACAGGAGCATAAGCCCGAGGAACATCAATGTCGCAATATGGAGCGTTGAGCTGTTATATATAAACGGTTCGAATATGTTAAGCGGATCTCCGCTCGCCCGGGCGAACTGCATAAGATTCACGGAATCGAGCAGCGAAGCGGCGGCGCAGACGAGAAAAGCCGTAATGGTCCGCGCGCTGCCGAGCCATGTGCCGAACTGCCGGCGCATCACAGAGAGACACTGTTTCATTGCAGCAGCCTCCTTCGCGCGAAGAAAATGAACGCCGCGCAGCCGAGCACCAAGAGCACCGCCTGATACAAAAACAGAAAGCCGAACGACGGCAAAATATCGGGCAGGATAGTGTTGGTCGGGCTGAATTTTTCTTTTTGCAGCGCGCTCGCGACGAGATGCATCAGGAAGAACAGCACGAACGGACCGCAGAGAGCCACATATCTGTTGGGCACCGCGGCGGACAGAGCCGTGCCGATAACTCCCCACACGACGCCGAAGAGGAACGCGAGCAGGATTATCACTCCAACCAAGCCGAGCCCGCCCGCGACGTTTTCGAACGGCTGCAATATACTTCCGTCAAGCGGAGTTTTCGAGTGTCCGTTCGGAGTATACGGTGCGCAGAATATGAGCATTATCAGCGCAAACACCGCAAGCGGCAGAGCGTTCGCCGCGCCGCCGCAGACAGCGTTTGAAAAAAGTCTTGAGAACATATATTTTCTGCGGCTCTTCGAGCGCACGAGCATAAAGCGCAGGTATCCGCTGTTATACTCATCGCAGAAGCGGAACACGCCGGGCATAACGGTTATTATCGGCGTAAAGATAAGATATCCGCCGAGCGCGAGGGACGAGAAGAAGAAATTGATATAATCCGCCTTGTTATCCCACCGCGCAAAATACAGAAAATACTGATACTGCGGCTCGACAAGCAGAACGAGCCCGAGCAGCAGGGATATCAACATCCCGGTTGAAAAGAGCTGACTTTTAACATCCTTTCTGAGCATAGGATCACCCCGCTCAGGGCTTTATTACAGTTGTGGGATCGACGCTTACACCGTCCTTTGTGGCTGAAATGTTCAGGTGGGGGCCGGTTCCGTATTTGCCGATAAAGCCCATATCATCTCCGCGGGAGACGTATTCGCCCTGTTTTACGGAGAACTTGGCCGCGCTGTATTCGATGACATAGCCGTTGTCGCAGGTCAGCACGGCGCACGGCGTTTTGCTTTCATCATCTTTGTTATATATCTTCGTTATTCTTCCGCTTGCACAGGCAACGACCTTTGCGCCGAAATCGGCCTTGATGCTTATGCGCTTATACTGAGTGCTGTACGGAGAGGAAAGCTGTGTATAGCCGGGCACGGGCCAGATGAATCCGGCGGCGCTGACATTCACATGGTTATTTTTGCCCTTTGTCGTCTTTTCGGTCGGCGCGGCGGTGCCTGCTTCTTTGGCAGTGCTTGCTTCCTTTGCGGCGGTTTCCGGTGCGCCGCTTTCGGGAGCAATATCCTTCGCCGTGGTGTTCTCCCCGGTCTCTGCCTGCGCCCCTATTCCGGTCGGGTCGGCAGTTGTGCTCGGGTCTGTTTCGGGTTTGCCGCTGCAGGAACAGAGTCCCAGCATGAGTGCGATTGCGGCAGCGAGCGATACGAATCCTTTTGTGCGTTTCAACATTTTGTTTTCCTCCTTTTGGTTACTCGTATCTATTCGTAACGGCGTAAAATTCACCGGTTACGGCATTGATTATAATATCATTTTCATATTCGCCGTATTGCTCCAGCGTCGCGGTAGTAGCGATACAGAAACGCCAGCACGGGAACACGGTAGAATTATATGTTTCGGGGTCTTCGACCGACATATATTCAAAGCTTATCTCTTTTACGATCGAGTCTTTGACAAGTCCCGCGGCGGCAAGCTTCTTCTGCAGGACTGCGAGAACGCCGTCGAGCGTCATGACTCTGCTGTTTACGATTTTCGACTCGCCAAGCTCAAGCCTTGTGAGCCTCGCGTCAACAACGCCCCTGTCGTCTATTGCAACGGTGCATCCTGTGCTGTCCGGCTCGCCGCTCGAAAGCGGTATTCCGTCGGCAACCTGGACATATTTATATTCATATCTGCCGCGTTTGGCACGGTTGCCTCGCTCGGTCAGAGGCTCAACGACCTGCGAAGAGACAAGCTCAAAATCGGTCATTCCGAAGCGGCCGAGAAGCTTATCCGACAGGCGGCGCGCATCGTCGGGAGAGATATTGCAGCCCTTTGCCCATCCGGGCTTCAAAGCGGTCGGATGGTTTGACGCGCTCAGAACTTCGGATACGCCGAAATAAAATCCGCCCGGAAGCAGACCGACCGACGGATCGTCCTCCGCTGTTTTCTCCGCGCCGGGATTGAACATCGGATCGTCGCCGGAGAAGAACAGGTCTTCGAGCTCGAACAGGTCGAAGAAACGGTACTGCGCGGAATATGTCCGTATATCTCCGGTTATCTTCGGCACTTTTATATCGGCATCTATATGCACTGTTATGCTGCCGGATGAGATATCACGCTTGAGATGCTCGGTTTTTGAGAGAACGGGCGTCGTGCCGCCCTGATTGCCGTTATCGGCGGGAGCATTGACGAGGGACTCGACGAGCAAGTCGTTCGAGCTTTTTGCGCGCAGGACGTTTCCGTCCATGACGGCCTCGGGCGTTTTTTGGCAGGCTGCAAGCAGCAGAACGGAACAGGCAAGAAAAAGCAGCACGGATTTTTTCACAGAGACACTCCCTTTGATTTGTATAAAACATTTTTCTCAAAAACCATGCAGCGGGCATACAAAAAAATAACGGCCGCACAATTCGGAAAACTGTGTGACCGTATTCTTCAAGAAGCGGGCGACCCGTTAAAATGTCTGAGGTTTGCTCGCCGGTATAGGCTCGGATTCTCCGGGTCCGATGCCGATAACGACCACCGTTCGGTTTTTGCTGTTGTTTAGTCGGTCTTGCTCATTAGTGACTTCGCTTAAGCGAACCATTCCATTATTTTGCCAACTATCCCTATAAATGCCCAACCGAAATACGTCAGCACTGTCCCAATCGTTATAATAATCAGCCAAAAGGCCTGCTCTAATGGACCCATTTTTAAAGGACTCATTGCTATTACCTCCAGAATATGAATTATTGTTTAGCGAAATATCAGATAAACTCAATTCAGCAGTAATATTTCTATGTGCTATTACATGCACAACTGTATCCGAGTCACTGTAGTTAAAAGATTGAACATTGAAGCCTTCTGATTCTTTTGCGCTGTTTTGCTTTTGCAAAAGGTCGGTCAAACCATTGGGATCGCATCCTCCGCACAGTTGTGACAATATGTTAAATATTCTCAATTCCGCTTTTTACAGCTTTATTATACCGCAAAGCAATTATCAAGTCAATCATTTTGTTTTTTTGCAAATTGAACTGCCCGCAAAGCGGCTGCCGTTCTTTTCCGGCTCGAATATTTATTCTCGTATCCCGAAAGGGCGCACAGCGGCAGAGGATGTCCCCCTGCCGCTGCACTTTTATAGGAGTTGAGGTTGTCAAATTAAGTATACAATGCGGCTGAACGGGGGCAGTTGTCGCCGTGCACAAAAATTATAGCGCAAAACGCCGCTTCGGAAAACCGCAAATGCAAAAGTGTAGATAAAACGTGCAAAAATGCAGATTTTCGACTTATTGAACGTCCTGTATATATAGTCTGCAAAGACTGAAAATGTTACAGTTTTTTTGAAAATTTTTTTGTATTTTTTGAGAGTCTACCGACTCGCTAGGCGGTAGGGGCGCACTCCCGCATTTCTATCAAAAGCCGCAAGTTAAAAAACATATTTTCCCGTGTTATTGCCCGCTTGCACAAACTGTAGTATAATAAAATCACGGTGCCGAAAAATCGGACATTAATATAGGGGATGATTTGAAATTGGTTAATTTGGAGAAAGATGAAATTACGGAAGAGTGTATGCAGATCTGGCATCTCTACAGAGAATACATAAAAAGCTTTTGCAACTTTCAGCTTAAAGACTGCCCCGACTGTGTCGAGGACTGCGTTCAGGATGTGTTCATGGCACTGCTCGAGGCCAGACGCGCAGGTAAAGAGATAAAAAATCCCAAGGCCTGGCTGACCCGCGTTGCGAACAATAAGATAATTGACGAATACAAAAACAAAGCGAGAGAAGCAGAGCACATAAACAGAATAGTACAGTATGAAACCGCGCTGAAAATTTCTGCCGTCGAAATGCCGCAGCTTAACGACGTTTCCGACGAGCTGATAGACGAAATGACGGACAATATATTGAATCGGCTCAAGGCAGACGAGCGCTCGCTGGTCGAGGATTACTATATGGAGGATATGCGAGTAAGAGATATCGCTGCCATGCACGGGCTTTCCGAGACAAATGTCCGGCAAAAGCTCTTCAGAGCGCGGAAAAAGATAGTGCATATGGTGAAAAAAGAGATAGAGAAACAAAAAATTTAAAATTTTTCCGTAACATTTTTGAAATTCGCAGACTATATAAGTAAGGAGGAATTTATATGACAAAAAAACAACTCTTGAAAATCCTGAATGACGATTCCCTTGAGCTCACCGTCGAAGAGCTCGAAAATATAATTGAAGAAGAACTGCAAAAGGACGAATCCGAAATGGATCCGGATCTTATAGAATACTGCCTGTACTATATCAGCAAAGCGGAGGCAGACGGCGGCAAGGAGAAAAAAGCCGACATCGCAGGCAATGACAAAATCGCAGAACCGCCTGCTGCCGACAAGCTAAAAAAGTCACGCTTCAACGGCAAGCTGAAGAAGCTTCTGATAATAGCCGCTACTATCGCACTGCTGCTCGTCACCACGGGAATAGCAACCGTCGCCACTAACAAAAAAGTGAAGAACAGCGCCATCTCTTTCTATGAGAATCATATACAGGTTCATTTCGACAAGCAAAAGGATGAAAGCGGAATACCCGGAACGGAGATTGCCGCGGAGCTCAGGAAGCACGATATTTCCGACTTGAAACTGCCGGCAATGTTTTTATCAAGCGACTGCATCTATGAGAACATAACAGAAAATAATACTGAAGATATGAGAATCATATCTTTATCTTACAGTACAAACAAGTTGTCCGGCAGAGTATCTATAAGAGAATTTAAATCAGAAGATTTTATCCCTTCGGTTGATTTCCAAAACACTACAAGTTACAGCCAAGCCGAGGAATTGTCTGTAAACGGTTTAACGGTCTTTGTAATAGAGCAAGGGGATGTTTGTTCTATTGCCTATCAGGATAACCTGACTCAATATATCGTGTACTTAGACACTGATTTTTCAGACGCGGTTGAAATCGCAAAAACCATCTAAATCATAGGAGCTTAATGATGAAAAAGATTATTTCCTTATTTCTTACGACAACTCTTCTCTTATTGTCTTTACAAATTATCACATTCGGCGATGAACAGTGTAATCCGGAGATTCAAAATACAGAAGAAACTATTGTTGAAACAGCCGAAGGAATAAATAACACTGAAGACAATACTAAAAGTTCGGATCTGATTTGGACAAAATCGCTTAAATTGGCTAAAAGCAATAACAACCAACTCGTTATAACCGCAATCACAGAGTGTAAAGATGGCGTAACAAAATGTGGATTTACATATATTAAATTGCAAAGACTCATAGGAGGAGACTGGACTGACTATACTGAGTATTGTTATTATGATATATACAGCAACTCTGCCAGCAGTAGTTTCACTAAACGTATATCAGCACCACGAGGTTACTCATATCGTGTTACCTGTGAGCATTATGCAGAGAAGCCGTTATTAGGTATACTTAAAAGCAAGCAGCGCATAGCCAACACTACAACGACAATAAATTTCTAAAACAGTCGGCACCACATTAAGGTTGAGCCCTTAACGTGGTGCCTTTTTGTTGGTTTGTTTCTTAAAGAGTGATCTACTAATAAAAAAATAATCTCTTGGCATAGCCCTTAAAAGGCGTATGCCAAGAGATTTGTTGCTTTACACTATTGCTTATGTTTTATAACGAAGTAAAAAAGCATTAGCACGAATTTAGATATCAATACACGGTCAGGGTGAATACGTTCGACGTTACATATCCAGTCCTGTAAAGTTTCAGATCATCTTACATCTACAACAACCAATGTTCTATTTTTTGCTGTTTAATTGACTCTGCTCGTTAACAACCTCATTTAGAACATATTGGCTATTCGATCCAATATTTCTATCAAAGCCAATCCGCAATATATAAACACTACCGTTATCGACGCAATAATTATTCCTATCGCATTCTCTAAATGAGTCATTTTCGTTACCTCCAAAATATAAATCGTTGTCCTCGCAAATATCAGATACACTCAATTCAGCAGTAATATTTCTATGTGCTATTACATGTGCAACTGTATCCGACTCACCATAATTAAAAGATTGGACATTGAAGCCTTCTGATTCTTTTGTGCTGTTTTGCCTTTGCAAAAGGTCGGTCAAACCATTGGAATCACATCCTCCTCACAGTTGTGGCAATATATTAAATATTCTCAATTCCGCTTTTTACAGCTTTATTATACCGCAAAGCAATTATCATGTCAATTATTTTGTTTTTTTGCAAATTGAACTGCCCGCAAAGCGGCTGTCGTTCTGCTTTGGCTCGAATATTGTTATTCTCATATCCCGAGGGAGACGCACAGCGGCAGAGGATGTCCCCCTGCCGCTGCACTTTTATAGGAGTTGAGAGTTGAGGTTGTCAAATTAAGTATACAATGCGGCTGAACGGGGTGGCAGATGTCTGCCGTGTGCAAAAATTATAGCGCAAAACGCCGCTTCGGAAAACCGCAAATGCAAAAACGTGCAAAAATGCAGATTTTCGACTTATTGAACGTCCTATATATATAGTCTGCAAAAATCGAAAATGTTACAGTTTTTTTGAAAATTTTTTTGGAACTCGGCGCTGCGGGACGGCCGCAAGCCGCCTTTTCACCCGCAATCGCATTCGGAGTTGTACAATGCGGCTGTTTATGATAAAATCTGTTTGGTGATATTATGAGAATCTTGATTTGCGACGACGAAAACATATATACCGACGAGTTGAAGTCGTTTGTCAAAAATTACTTTTCGCTTCGGCATCTGCCGGCCGAGATAACAATAAAATGCAATCCTTTGGATGTCGTCAACGACGAATCGGTTTATGAAATAGCGTTTCTCGATATTCAAATGGACAGCGTGGACGGCCTGTCGCTCGCAAAAATATTAAAGGAGCGCAACAGCAGGGTCGCCGTGTTTTTCATAACCTCGTTCGGACACTATCAGGACGACGCGATGGACCTCAACGCGTTCCGTTTCTTCGAGAAGCCCTTTGACCCGGACAGGCTCCGTTCGGGACTGGACAAGGTCATGGAGTATATCGACAGGACATATGTTGACTTCTTCGTCCACTCAAACGGCGCGCATGAAAAAGTCTGCGCCGACGACATACTGTATGTCAATATAGAGAACCGCAAAACCGTGCTGCACACGCTCAACGGGACATATATCACCCGCGAGCCGTTCGACTTCTGGAAGGACACGCTTCAAAATACATATTTCTATACTGTCCACAAATCGTTTATCGTCAACCTGCATCATGTGACGAAATACAACTACTCCGAGCTGTATCTTCACGACAGCATAAGAATACCCATCGCCCCGAGACGGCAAAAGGATTTTCGCAAATTCTGGTTCGAGTACCTGAGGAGAAGATGAAATGATAATCAAGTCAGCCTTTTTTGTAGTATACTTTATCGAAATGCTCATTTCATATATATTCTTCAACCATGTCGGCTGCCGAAAAAAATCCGCCGCGCTGACAATCGGAATAGGCACCGTTCTGTTTGAGTTGGGAGCGGTCATCGGTCTGCTCGACATCAACGCTCTTTTCAACGCATTTTTCTCTCTGGCCGCAAACATCGTGTTTTCGACAGTGTTTTTCGGAGTAAAGAAGCTTCAGGGGATCTTTTATTCCTTTATGCTCGTAGTGCTGTCCTCGTTTCTTGAGCTTGTGTCGATTCTCACTATCTCAACCTTTGCCGACATATACATAGCAAACTACGAGTCGCAGCCGACGCTGCTCGTTATCGAAGTGATAATAAGCAAAATAATATACTTCCTGTTAGTCGGAATACTGATAAAGTTCGTCCGTTCCCCGTCAAATTCGTCCTCGGTCAAAACACCGTTCAGCTTCTACGCATATCCGATAAGCACCTTTATATCGGTCATATTCTTCTGGTATGTCGCGGCAAACGAGGCTATTTCTTACCGCGGGCAGCTGATTTTGGCGGTGATAAGCCTTTTGCTGTTCTTGGCTTCCGTTTTCACCTTCTTCGTTTTCCAATACAACGCCAAAAAGGACGCGGAAATTCTTCAGCTCCAGCAGGAGAGCGACAGGCTGAAAACCGATATTCTCTACTACGATATGCTCGAGCGTCAAAACAACAATTTAAGCTCATATGCGCACGACACAAAAAATCATCTCGCCACGATACAGGCACTCAATCACGACCCGGAAATCGATGTCTATATCTCAAAGATGCTCGACCGCCTCAACGAATACAGCTCCGTATGCCACAGCGGCAACCATATCTTAGATGTCATCGTGGACAGGTATGCCGCCGAATGTGCACTGTGCGACATAGAATTTTGCTTCGACATAAAAGAAAACAATCTTCGCAATCTGGATTATTTTGATATTGTCACCGTGTTGAACAACCTTCTTGACAACGCTGTCGAAGCCTCAAAAAAAGCGAGCAGCAGGCACGTCTCGATAGCCACAAGCTACCGAAACAACTTTTCGATAATCGTGATAACAAACTCCTGCGCCGCCCCGCCGGAGTTCAGCTCATCCGGGGAGCTGAAAACGACAAAAGAAAACTCAAAGCTTCACGGCTTCGGGCTTAAGAGCGTAAAGAACGCGCTGAAAAAGTACGACGGAGACATTTCTTTGGAATACAGTCAAGAAAAGGGCGAATTTATCGCCACGGTCATGCTTGACTCAAGAATAACTCCCGATTCTCCGAGCGGCAGTCAACCCGCCCCCGAAAAGCGATAAAACGCAAAGCGTCTGAAGCAGCAAACGGGATGTCGCATTTGGCGCAGACCGAGAAACAAAAATATAAAGGTCATAATTCACGTCTGATAGCGCGGATTATGACCTTTTTTTGTTTGATTTTTGCTCTTTCAAGCACCTTTTGCCGAAAAAACTCCGCCCGATAACCGGACGGAGCTTTTGATTTAGATTTATGCGTTGTGCTTCTTGATAGCTGCCTGAGCTGCAAGCGACACATAGCGCCAACTATTTCATATCCACACGCTCACATTCAAGTCCACCCACTTGTAGACTCTCCTGCGGGTCGAAAAGCTGTAGATAGGACAATAAATCAACGGCAGCTTCAAATAAATGCACCGTGTTTATCGGCTCTTTTGCAAGCAGTCGGAACGAATATCGCTTGTCACTTCCCGAAGCGTCCTGCTTAAAGGGGCTTCCGAGCGTACTGCGCAGGGCGGCATACTTTGGCGTTCCGCTTTTATCCTTGCCCACAAAAACGGCGTTGTGATAATCGGCACTTTCGTAAATCGTGCCGTCTGCAATGCACTCCTGTATGAGCTGATAATCAATGCCACGCCCGAAAAGATACTGCATTACTCGGTTGCAATCCCTGTGCTTCGGCGGCAATAGCAGAACTTTCGGTTCGTCTTTTTTCGACGTTTGCGGCGGCGTCCATTCAACCGCACCCCCTGCCAGAGCTTCGACGGCTTCGACAAATCCGTAATCCTTGACCTTGATAAGATAGTCAAGGTCAGAAACACCGCCGATACCTCTCGACCACCAATACCATTTGCCGTTAGGAATTTTTAGGCTGTCGTGTTCTCTGGTGCAGTAAACGCTGCCGCCGACACGCAGCAGATTGTTCGGCTCATAAGCTCTGAGATAGGAGAGCAAGTCCATTTGCCGTGCCTGTTCGATAACCGCAGGGTCAAGCTACACATAGGGTCTGCTGCTTTTCATTCAATCAAATCACCTCCAGAAATAGAAAAAGCTGAGTGATTTCCGTTAAGTGAAAACCACTCGGCTATGTAAGATAAACAGCATTATTCTTTTATTTTATTGTGATAGTTATGAAAAAATTCGCCCATTTTTACAGGTGTACCTTTATAAATCCAACGATAATTTTTCAATTCAAAACCCAATTCTAAAATCCGCTCTAACACAAACTGTTCAAACGTTTCCTTTTCTTTAATATATATTCCGCCAGGCTTTTCACTTTTTTGCACCTCATATATCCGCATTAAATCAGATATTGAATAGTCAAACATTTTACTTAAATACAAAAGCGTTTCTGCTCTGTATAAATTGCGCATACTCTGATATATTTTTTCGTTAATTTCATCTTGGGTCATTGTGTTAAAGTAAAAATCGGAATTTAGAGATGTGTTCTCCCACGGTACTTGTTCATTGGATGTCAAAGCTATAACATCTTTTCTGACAGCCTTAAACATATCCTCGATTTTTATATTGGGGCGAGTTATGTTGGCTAAAAGGCATTGCGTGTAAAACCCATTCCCATTTTCGTCAACAGCTCCTCCTGCTTCCTTGTTCGGAGATGTTGCAAAAGCAATTAATGTACCGCTTCCTGCTTTTACTTCAGCTAATCCTGTTCCAACAACGCTACGAGAAAAACCAGGATTTGACCTACACGCATCTAAAATCATTATGTTTGTTTTCTCTGGATGTTCGCTCATATAATCAACAACAACATTGATTCCTACCAGAGATGTTGAAATAAAAATCGCCTTTGTGGAATTGTAGGTACAATCAACAGGGACGAAGTAATTTTCGCCGTCGATTTGAACCCCGTGACCTGCATAATAAACTAAAAGCACGGAATACAGTTCTGCATTTTTTAGGAATTTCTCAATAGTGCTATACATTTCAGCTCTTGTGGCATCCGTGCCATATATAACATCGAAATGTAAATCCTCTAATACATTTTTCATATCCAAGCCGTCTTTTTTACAAGATGGCAATTTAGGCTGATGTTCATATTCAGCATTAGCAATTACCAAAGCCAATCCCTTTTTAATATTAGTCGTCATCCTCTAATTCACCAAATCTTTTCAGCATTATATTTATCACATTTGCGCCATCAGTATCATATTTATCAGCTAACCGCCACGCTTCTTTTTGCATCAAAGGAAGCCCTTTGTCAAATGGTATATTCTTTATTGTTGGCATAAACGATTTCAGCTCATTTATAATGGCGGTTTCTATTTCATATTTGTTCATTACATTTGCATCTCCCTATAGAAAGTTATTTCTATTATACCATACACTTCTAAACTTTTCTACCATTTTTGCTATGTAAAAGCGGCATCAGCTTTTCGCCAATGCCGCCGTTCTCGGTTATAAAATGCCTGCCTTTTTCAGATAACCCACGCTGTCATAGCAACCTCGGAAATAAATTGCTTCCTGCTGAATATCGCAGAGCCTTGCCGTATGAGAGCGTTTTTCAGCTCCACAAGGCTATGTAATATCAGCGTCCTTTCGTGACTGTCTACATATAGATGAGTGGTTTTGTCTTTCATACGCTCGACCTCCTTGCTAATCTTATTATATAAAAGAGCAGCGGGAAGAACAACTTTGCAAATAGATAAAAAAATAAGCGTATCACTATTTCTAATGATACGCTTATTATAGTTCGGTTTTCAATCAAGGTCGATAAGCACCCTTATGGTGGTATCTCTCCATTGATTTTTCCTTAAATACTGTCCGTTAGCCTTTCGATAGGCTTCTGCTTCCTTGAAACCAAGCGGTAATTCAAAAGAAAGAGAACTCCTACCTACTTTTGATAGCTGCCCGTGATGCAAGCAATACATAGCACCAACTATTTCATATCCACACGCTCACATTCAAATCCACCCACTTATAGACTCTCCTGCGGGTCGAAAAGCTGTAGATATACTTCTTCGCATCGTCGATGGTCAGTGTAAAGGAACCGATTTTGATATGGTTGTCAGGGTCAAATTCGCCTTTCTCCTTGCTTCCGGTTCTCAGATACCAACGAAACTCATCCTTCGACACCCAAATGCGCTCAACAAACGCCTCAACAATGCTTTCGGGGATAACCGAGTAGTCAAATCCGGTGTACTCCTTCAACCGCTCTCGCAGTTCTAAGAGCTTAGCGGAATAATCCTCGTTGCTTGTCGGCTCCTTCTCAGGCTGCAAGCCCTTGATTTCTTCCGTGAGCTTGGCAACACGATCCTCGATCTCCTGCTTCTTTGAGCGAAACATTTCCTTATCAATGTCACCCTCGGCTCTCATCTCAATCAGGTTTGTCCGCTTATTCATTAGCTTCTCGATTTCGCCTTGCTTGCGCTGGATAACATCTGTATTGTCCGGCAGTTCTTCCTGATCGGCAATGTGCTTTTCGAGCATCGCATAGGACAAATCCATCACTTTGTCTGCGTTTTCGATGTAGCGGTCAAATACCTGCTCCGCCATCATTTCCAGCTTCCAGCCCTGAATATAAGGCGATTCGCACGAATGCTCAATGGAGATGCCTTTGTTCAGGCGCTTGGCAACGCTCCCACGGTTTACCGATGTGTAGCACTGGTAATCAACGCCGTCTGTCCGCCCATCACGGGAATGAAACCGCAAGTTAAACTTGTTTCCGCACTGACAAATCATCAAGCGTCCGAAAGCAGTGGTATGCTGCATTCTTCCTACTCTGCGTTTTCCTTTGTTATGGTTTTTCATGACCACCGACTTGGCATCCATCAGTTTCTGAACCTGCTCATACTCCTCGACGGTTACGATCGGTTCGTGCGTACCTTGAACCTGAACATACTCCAAATCACCGTAATTCTTTATTTTCTTCTGCTTCAGGAAATCAGGAGTATATTCCTTGTGGTAGGTTATAATACCGCAGTAAAAGGAATTGCGAAGCATTTTTGCAATGTACGATGAAAACCACCGTTCCTTTCCCATTGCTGTCAGCCGTCCCGCTTTCTCAAGTTCATATTGGATGGCTGTTACCCCCATTCCACTCAGGTACATATCGTAGATCATTCGCACCGTCTTTGCCTGTTCGGGGTTGATGACCATCTCTTTACCGACGCGGTCATATCCGAGGATATTCCCGTTGCCGTAAAAGACACCGTTTTGCATAGAGGTTTGTTGTCCGGCTTTTACACGGATGGATGTTTTACGGCTTTCATCCTGTGCAAGCGTCGCCATTATCGTAAGCCGCAGTTCGCCGTCGCCGTCAAAGGTCTTGATGTTATCGTTGATAAAAAACACCTCAACGCCGTACTCCTTCAACAGGCGTGTATATTGAAGTGTATCCACCGTGTTTCGGGCAAAGCGGGATACCTCACGGGTGATAATCATATTGAATTTCCGCTGCCGGGCATCCTCTATCATCTGCATAAAACGCGGACGTTTTTCAGCAGATGTTCCCGTTATGCCCTCATCAATATACTGTGCTGTTAAAGTCCAATCAGGTCGTGCTTCTAATATAGGTTTATACCAATCCATTTGATTTTCCAAAGCAGATAGCTGTGCTTCGTGTTCAGTCGATACACGCGCATATATAGCTACATCTCGTTTTTGAAAATCGGAGTTCAGTCCATACATTACTTATTCTTGCCTTTCTGCTTTTCTTTTTTGTAACAAGTGAAATCGACAATGCAAACGTTATCCTTGTATTCTTGAAGGATGTTTCTAAACACATAGCCGGAGATTTCACCATCAAGATAAAGCTGCTCAATGAGTTTCAGTGCACCGAAAATATTGTTTTCTTTATCTGCTTTAATCATATCCGTTTTCAGGCACCTCCTCAACGATGCGATTTTTTAAATCGCGCACTTGACTTTCTCCAAATGGAATAATCCAGTCCATATCGCTGATGGCAAATATCACACATATGCAATTCGTCCTGAAAGATTTCTGCCCTTTCAATCCAATATGTTGGATCGTCGTAATAAACACTTGCGCATCGGCGGCATAAGCAAAGCTCGATATATGGAGAGCGATTCTTAAAATCATTCATTTATAAAGCCCTCCCTGTTTTGCGACAGAAGCAGTAATCCGCTTGTTTATGCGAAGAAATCTTTTGTTGATTGCATCCTTACTGGTGTGAAAAAATTCTGCAATTTCTACCTGGCTATATCCATCGATATATAACAACGTCAACAATTCTTTTTGATGTACCGCAAGTTTGGAAATTGCGAGATACAGCACGCTATTTTCTATTTCTTCAATCCACTCAAATCGACTGCACTCACTCATATCCATAGAACAAGTCGTCGAAGTTACAAACTTCTTATATAGGCCGTTTCTGCTTTCATCATTTTCTAATGAATCAATAGATTGGGTATGAATTGAAAAAATACGATTATCTCGATACTCTCTCAAATCTGATGCATATATTTCTTGTATCTGCTCATCGGTCATCCCAAGATCTTTAAACCTTTTTGCCTGTCCAACCTGTTTTCGTTCAAACTTTTTTCTTTCATATCCGTCATTCCAGCTCATAATGATCTCCTTTGATTTGAAAAATTTTAAAAATAATTAAAATTTTTCAAATCACGGATACTGAGCTATATAACAAAGCCAGCTGTATAGCACTTCAGAGCTTCCCTTCTAAATTCTTAGCCGGAAGCTCCTATTCAGTTTTCCTGTCCAAATAAAACAAACCACCGGCAAAACAGATTTAGCCTGTGGCTATCTGCTTTGTCGGTGGCCTCTCATCTCTGTTTGCACAAGCTTGGTTTAACCAACCGAAACAATCAACGCATATGACCTGATAAGGATTTAAGGTGGCCCTGTTTCAGCCTGACCTTACCGTCGTTATGCTGTATTCAGTTTTCAATTTTTCTATCCGTCAGGTGCATATATATCTATGGTATCGTGACGCCTACTCTTTTGCACTCGGACAAACTTAATCATGCATTTGCTGCACTCATATTTGATTTTTCCGTCTGTGTTTTTGTACCCATAGTTTATCTTACCGCAGTTCGGGCAAAACATAGGGTATGGTTTCCACAGCTCGTCCATTGTATAATCACCTCGCTATATTTAATAACAAGCTAAAATATTTCTCAACGTGCATGACAACTTCTAACATTGTGACTCTATTATATCCGAACAAATGTTCGTGCGCAAGGGTTTTATTATTATAAAAATGAGTTGGGCGTTTTTACGCCCAACTCATTTTCAAGTACTATTTTCATAGCCTGTACAACCACGACTATCGCCCCACGGTTACAGCTCTGCCTTCCAATGCGTTCCTAAGCATTTCGCGATATTTTACTACAACCGGTTCAGGTTCTATAATTTTTATATCTCCATTGAATTGAAAAACCCACGCAAAAAATGTTTGACTTACAGACACCTCTGCAACGGCCTCAAAGTGTTCGCAATCCACTGGTGATGTTTTCACCTCATCTCCAAACCTATCTATGACATAATTCATCATATCGTTATTACAAAACAGCGTAACCGTTTCTTTTTGACCATCATACATATCGAATACCTGTCTGGTAAAATCGGCCAAGTTGAAGTCCCTAGGTCTTTCTACCGCGTCATCAGATAGAATGTCTATCTCTTTCATCCGATCAACCCGAAATGATACGATTTTATTATGCTTGCCGCTATACCCCACAACATAATAATGATCTTCATTCCAAACCAAATAGTAGGGCGAAAAAATGTAACGCTCTCCGGCGTTCTTAGGAACTTCTTTGCGATACTGATCATAATGGAAATACTTAAACGTAATCTTTTTGCAACGATTAATAGCGGTGTTTATGTTATCAACCAAATAGTAGATTTGTTCATTTATCGGCTTTACACGCTCCGAAATATATAAATTCCGTTTTAGCTCCATTGACTGATACCTACTGCTCATTTGTGAGAGCTTTTCAACAAGTTCAGTGCTTTTCTTTACAGTAATGAACTTAGATGACTCCACTGCATCAATCAATAACTTCAGCTCAGGCAATGTGAACAAGTGGCTGCTCAAAGAATATCGCATTTCACGACTGCGTTCTTCTTCAACATCAATACCTATGTCACGAAGTTTTTCAATATCTGCGGGTATCGTCTTCCTATCACAAACAATACCATTATCTTTTAAGTATGCAAGAATATCCGCCGTTGTAGCATAATGCTCTGCATCAGTACTCTGCCATAAGCATTGCAAAACATATAACAGCCTGCTTTTTATAATTTTATTCATAATAATCAATTTTCAATTCCTTTTTAAAAAAATTTTATTTAATCTTACGCATCGGCAGAAAGTATCGATAAACCTAATTTAAGGACAGGTTTAAACCTTTACCATATATAAACTTGATGAGCGGATTGTTCTGCCAATTACTCAAGCTTCAGTTATTTCAAAATCATTTAATACAAATAAATAATTCAGAATATCCACACTGTCATTGTGTAAAAATAAAGCAACTGGATTCAACACAACTTTCTACAATAACTGTCTGAAAAGACAACTCACAAAACCTGTCTTCAAAATAAATGGCCACTTTGAAAGCCCAAAGTGGCCAAGATCAAATTGTAGTAACACAATCTATTAAGCATAAATCAATCTAAAATCCAGACAGTCAATTACATTGTTACCCATATCGCTAATTTTATAACTCTATTACAATCTACTTTCATCGTTATGCATAGTTGCCGGTATAGCATCAACCGCATTTCTTTCTGCAAGATGATTGAAAACATCAACAAATTGTTCTATAAATGCTGAAACTTCATCTTGATGTTCTTCACACCAAAAACTGAATAAAGCTGTTGAATCTCCAAGTATGCCCTCTACATAAGAATACCATTCCTTAAAATCATTGGTGTTGTATGCGTTGGAGTCGAGCGGCCAGTTGTTAAAACACACATCATATGTGAATCCTTGAACCCTTGAAAATTCATCTCTAAATTTCAAGAATGCATCATAGTTCTTTAAGAGCTCAAAAATTCCTTTTTCGATTACAAGTGGTAGGAAAATGGTATTCCCGGCCTTTTGTATAATATTAGCTTTAGACTTATACTCTTCTTTTTTAGGCACATCACCATCAAGAACAACCACATTGTTTCTGAACTCAGGGATGCCCTTCCCTATAAGCTGAACATAATTTGTCCACCCTAAATCAATATCAACAAATGTCATATATAAATCTAAGTTAACATGTAAGCTATTCGACAAAACATACTGCAAGAAAGAAGTAGCACGGGCATCCTCACAGTAAATATTGATTTTGCTGTTACTCGTCGAAATAGATAGGTTTATATCATTTAGTACCTGATTTAACTCTTCGCTTGTCGATATATTTTTGGGCATAATCGTTCGCTTTCCTTCTCGATCATACTGCGGTTCTAAATAAACTATAGAACTATTATATGCAAAAGCAGGAAGATTTATGCCTTTTTCTTGCCGTTCCTTGCGTTGATATTTATTTACACATTTTAAAATAATTGGAGAATGTGTTGTAAAAACTATTTGAATTTTGTAATCATCTGCCGCCTGCCATAAGTAGTCCACTAGCTTCTCCTGAGAAAAGCCGTACAAAGTGGCATCTAGTTCGTCGATGAGAAGAATACCGCCCTTGTAATCACGACCATATTTTTCTTTCAGCCTTCTAAAGGAAAGAACCGCTAATATAATTCTTGTTATATTTCCTTCACCCGCAGAATTTGTAAAAACATCATGTGTGTTATCACTTATACCAGTAAAAATTTTGGATCCCTTTGCTTTTTCGATACCAACAGAGGGATTGCCACTTAAACTTTGAATGGAAAGAATTTTTCTATAATTTGTAATACAATACTCCAGCTCCTCCGAAGTAAGTGTTGTGGTTAAAGATTGTGTTTTTCCAGTTTCTCCAATGGGAAAAATCCGACTTAAGCTTAAAAAATAAACTGGTAATTGTATATACCCTGCACCTTTCTCTCGACTCTCTGCATTCCAAAACCTTAACGCAGGTTCATGTCCAGATTGCTTACGGGCAATACTTTCAACGGAATAATGATCAGACTTATAAATTCCATTATGTAGATTGAGTTTCCATTTATGTTCTCCAATAATGTCATGTGCTGCGGATATTTTAAATTTGTCTTTAAATTGAGAACGAAAATTATAACCATCAATTGTTTTACAACCATACATTGGATGATCTTTCGCAGAAATGGTAAATGGCTGTCCAATCATTCCTAACACCGTAGTCTTTTGTGTCGCATTTCGTCCTGAAATTGCAGTAATACGCTTTCCAAGAGTAAATGAAGCATTCTCAAACGCACGGAATTTTTCTATTTCCACACTTCTAATTATCATAACATACCTCTATACTCGAAGATTGATTTTAATCCTATTATCATCTAATTGCTTTTGTGTAGGGCAGCTTTCTATATCAGAAAAAATCATAAGCTCGGACGCAATCCCTTTATTAGCAGCACTATAGGTCAAATCAAAACGTCTAATTTCATAATCAGAATACATATTGGCTATTTGCTCAACATCATCATATGTAATAATCCAAGGAAAATCGATTTCTTGTGTTATTACGTCGCAAATACGTTTATGGTCTTGCGGTGTAAAAAAGTTTTTGTATAACTTTTGGCCATTATTATAATATGGTGGATCAAAATAAAAAAACAAGTTGTCGCCAAACGCGGGCACATAGTTACGCAAAAAACTAATAATATCCTTGTTGTACACTGCTATTTGATCTTTCTTTTGAGCAATTTTCTCAATTTTGTCAATAATTGCTTTTTTGTCAAACCGAACATCGAGTTTCCAGTCACCATCCTGCGCATATCCACCAATCGGTCCCGCGCTTAGAATTCCGGAACGGTTTGTTCGATTGAGAAATAGTGTTGCAAATGCGAGATTAAGGGAATACGCCGTTGAGTTTGAATATATTTCTTTTTGCCTATACCATTCTTCTATTGTAACAGGCGTATTTCGAATCAAATTTATAAGCGAATCTGGTTCTTGCTTTATCGCCCGCCAAAACGAATAAATAGCTTTATCGTAATCGTTTATCACAATGCGATTAACCGTATCATCAAGAAGTAACGAAAGTGCTACGCCTGCTCCACCAGCAAATGGTTCTACATATGTGCAACCTGACATATTAAGATTTTCAATAACAAGCTGAATAAATCCTGCTAAACGTTTTTTTCCTCCGGGATAACGCATCGGAGACGGGTTTGCCATATAATCACGCCTTTTGATACAACGATTGAATTAATTGATTATATCACTTATATCCGGCTTGTGCAACAAAGAATCGAAAGTATGTCCCATTAAGTTTAACTTTTGATTATGACTTCCAAAAATGTAAACGTTCTCATTAAATCACTAAGATATTATCACATCAATGGCAGGAACCGCCATCTAACCTTGCTGCAATCAAATTTTTCGGTCAAAGCTCACTCCACCCGCAGATGAAGTGAACTTTGACACGTTGTTGTTACAAGCAACTTGCTATGTACCTGCAAGCATTGCCTTTGTGATACCACGGCACTCGTCAGGAATACTCCTGAATCCTTTAAGGGCTTGGTATTATCCCAGCAGTCTGCCCTTTGTCCCCAAAAGGCGATACTTGCTGGTATAGATTATGATTTTAGTTTTTGTATCACTTCCTCTTTATGCAGAGTTAAAGAATAAATCCCCCCTAAGTTGTCAAGAATAAATGATTTACCGCGATTCACAGGTGGGAGAATCTCTTCTTTGAACGCCCTCTCAAAATATGGTCGCAACTCTTCTTCCGTATATTCCTCGTATTCAACTTGAGCAGTCATAAATTGCTTTCCGTGAAAAGTTTGCTTTCTAGACATTACAGCAATCCTTCCTTGGATGTCACTTTCGTAGTGGGTTGGATAATCTGTAATATTCTTAAACTCTCCTATAAAATAGTAATAATTAACGTAGTAGGCATCGCCATAATAGGATTTTTGCAAATCAATCCCACACAAAAGATCATATCCAGTCAAGTAAAACATGTTCCTTTGTTTTTTAAATCCTCGTTCCGTAAATTCATTTTTGCAAAACTCCTTAAATTGTTTTCTATCCATATATTAACCTCAATATAACTCTAATCTCAAGTCAAAGCCTCCGCCTAAAGCTTTATTATATTTTTGCAACTGACTAATACCATTTCTAGCTCCTCTTGGATTCATTGGCTTCAGCTCATAAATAGTTCTCGTGTTGAAATCAATATAGTCTGGACGAATACCATTTATTCTACGATACTCTTTTCCTATGCTAGAAAAGTTATCTGTCGCTTTATATCCTGCATGAATTTTTCGTCCCGCACTCGCTGTTGATTTTGTAAAGCCACTACTTCTATCAAGAGTTTTTACTATATCAGCAGCATCATCCGTAAAATCTACTGCTTTAGCAATTTTTACTGTATCAGTGACTTTATCTATTGTTTTAACAGCTCGTGTTACTTCGCCAACACCAGTCACAAGCGGAATGAGGTCTATCGTGTCGCCTACCAGTCCTGCCCACGCCCAAGGATCTTTGGGATTTATGCAAACCTCAACAATACTAGCTCCAAGTGAGATAACATCAAAAACAGTTTCCCAGAACTGACCTCCGCGATCAAACCTTACAGTAGGGTTGTTGTCACAATAAGCATACAGATTTTTATCTGTCAGCCCCATAGGGGTAGCAATTAGAATGTTCGTTGTATCTGAGAAAATAAACCGACTGATCTCAGGATCATAATATCTGCTCTGGAGATAATACAATCCCGTTTCAGAGTCATAATAATATCCACGATAGCGAAGCGGGTTGACATTGGCGATGTGGGTCGAATCTGTAATCGCCGCACCATTGGCATCGGTAACAGAAATTACATTGCCCCAAGCGTCATAGTTGTAGTTGGCAACAACCGCACCTGCACCGTCGTAAATGCGAATAACATCTCCGCGCCAGTTGCAGACAAAGTAGTAGTCGGTTGTAGTGCTGCCGTTCTTGTAGCGAACACCGGAGGGGTTGCCGTCGGCATCATAGAAGAACCACAGCTCTGTCGTGCCGAACTTCTCATACTGCAAGGTGTTTCCGACATAGTAGTACTCGTGCTTAACACCGTTGACCGTCTTTGATGTTCTCAGTCCGTCAACATCGTAGGTGTAGCTTGCAGTTATGCCGTTGCCGCTGAGCGTCGCCAGCTGTCTGCCGTTCTGCCAAGTGAGAGCGTAGCCTCTGTAAGACAGCGGATTGCCTATCTCATCATAGGTAATAGCCTGACCGTCATAGGAGGTCAGCTTGTCCTTCCAGTTGGTGTCGCCATAGCCGTAATTTACCGTCTTTGTTGCCGTGACACCGTCAAGGCTGCCCCATGTCAGAGGATAAGTTGTGACAGACAGAATGTTTCCGCCATTGTCATAAGTATACACTTCCGTGCAGTTTTTGACAAGGTCATCTGCACGAACCAGCTGATTCAATTCGTCATAAGCGAACTGCTGCTGTTTGGTGTATGCCGTCTCTGCGGTCTTGTGGCGGCGCGAGATCTCAGTAATATTTCCGTTGGCGTCATAGGTGTAACCATAGATATATTCGCTGATATGTTCCCAGCCAATCTTCGTGGTGCGCGAATTGTTTCCACGGTCTGACATCCAATAAACATACTGATGGTCTATCGGCGTAGTGGTATTGATAACTGTTCTGTTACGGCGAAGTATGGAATCGTAAGAATATGTCGCAGTCTTGCCCGAGGGATAAGTATACTTCGATGCAAGATTGTCCTTGCCGTAATCGAATTTTTCGGTCATGCTCACTCCACCCGCCGATGAAGTAAACTTTGACACGTTGTTGTTCATGTCATATCCGTACTCGGCGTCATAGATGCGCTTTTTGCTGCCGTTGAGCACGCTCTGTCGAACAAGTCTGCCTGTTGAATCATAAGTATACAGGAAACGCTGATTATTTACAAGGTCTTCATGGGAATACAAGTTTCCTGTCGAATCATAATTCCATGTAAAGTTCTTCGTGCCGTTCTGCGATATTGAAGTCATGTTGCCATATTCGTCATATGCGTAATCAACATAATCTCCGTTGCCATATGTTACTCGCTTGAGCTCTCCGCTGTTATTCGCTCCATAGGTGTTTGTGCTAAGTACCTGTGAGCCGACTTTCGTCTGTGTAACATTGCCGAAGTTGTCATAGACAAACGAGTAATTGAAACCGTTGTGGGATATCGTATTCAGGCGATACTTGTTGTAGGTATAGTTGTTCTGTATAGTCTGTCCGTTTGAAAGTGTCTGAGAAACAGATGTCACGGCGTCGGTATTGGCATCGTAAGTATAGTTGGTTACATTGCCCTTTTTGTCCGTGTAAGAAGTGAGCGTACCCTTGGAATTATCATAAACATACGATTCGGTTCGCCCGTCCTGGTCGGTAGTAGCTGACACGAACGCTCCATTGGATGTATACGACGCACCTGTTTCAATATACACTGTCTCGCTGCCCTTAACGGTAAGAGCGGTGGGATTGCCGTTGTTATCATAAGTATAGCAGTACTTAGTTCCGGACTGACTCGTCGCCTGAGTCATATTGTGCCTTGAATCATAAGTATATGTATAGCTATACCCTTTGGCATCAACCGACTTCGTAAGATTGTTATTGGTATACTCCATCGAGGATTTCTGCTGAGCGTTTGCCTTGACGGAGATCATATTGCCGTCCTTGTCATATGTATATGACGGTGCTTCATCGCGTACAAGCTGAATATTATCGAACCAAGTATTGTTCGACTGCCTGTAGTTTATCATATATATTCGCAGCGTTGTCGGTGTTTTGGATGCCGTCGGATTCGCATCATCCCTTAGGGTAAAGGCACCCATAACATACTGCCAACCCATAACGGAGCTGTTATATTTAAACCACTTCAGGCAACTCGTTCCATCACTATACACAATCTTTGCGGCAAGACTGACCTTGTTGTTCTCATTACTTCCGCCAACCGGATTTGCATAGACCCAGCCGCTAAGAATATATGTATCATCAAGATTTTGTGCGGTAGCTCCGCCAAAATACAGTTCCTGATTCATTTCCTTAGGAACCGTTGCAATGCTGCCGAATCGGAATGCATGTCCGGAATCCTTCGAATGAGCATTATCAACGGAATCGGTAGCATCGGTAAGATATCCGTTCCAATCTTCAGGAAGATATGCACCGTTTGATGCCTTTGAATAGCGTTCAAACGAAGAGTTATTTATCATATTGAACGGGCCTGCGCTTGCACCTTCTTCAAGCTGCATTCCGTCAAACCATGCCTTACCTGTAGCGTCACGAACCATTATGTTACATCTAACGCTTGTAGCATTGGAGGGAACAGAGAATGAAACCGTGAGTCTCTGCCAACCATTATTGATGTTTGGGTCAGTTGTTCCTATCAGTGCTTCGGAAACAGTGTCGACCGTACTACCGTCAGGAAGCCAATATGTTGCAAGTAGCTGCGCACCATACGGAACATTTGCGTCTCTCGGGACTATATTCTCCGTCTTGACCCAAGCTGAGAAAGTATATGTTGTTCCCGCCTTGAACTGTCCCGAGTTTAATGTCTGATAGGCTCTTGCTCCGGCTCTGTCGGAAAATGTCTTGCTGTTAATGTAGTAGCTCCATCGACCATAGAGCTGTTGAAGTCCTGTAACAAAGCTATCATAATCAGCGGTACCATTCCACTGAGCTTTAGTCCATGAACTTCCAGTATCCGCGCTACCGTCACGAAGATAGTTTCTGACATACTGACCGCCAGACATCGACTTGCTCAAGCGGTTAAGCTGCTTTATGTTGCTTGCATTGCTATTCGGATTTGAAGCAGTGTATTCCGCGGCAGAAGCTGCAAGTGTTTTACCATAGCAAGTAGCTTCTGAGCACACCGTTCTGCCGGCGTTGTCGAACTTCACCGTCGTATAGATATCATCGTTGTTGCCAAATACACCATCCTTGCCCGAAGAACGTATAACGGTCTGTCCATATTGTGAGTAATCGAAAGTAATTGTCTGACCAGTCGAACCATTGGCGCTCTCAACAACTTTCGAAACTCGTTTACCGTTCTTCAAAGGTGTATATGTAAACTGAAGCTTATACCCATCGGGAGATGTGACAGAAGTCATTGCCCTGTCGCTGTCATATGTAAAGGTCGTTGTTTCACCGTCGGGATATGTTATGCTGAGCAGCAAACCGGAGCTCCAGTTATATCTCGTCACTCTTCCCGCGCTATCGGTTATGCTCTGAACTGCGAGATTATCAGTGGTCGGAGAAATAGTTAAAGCATGATCCGCCCCATCAGTCACCTTCCAGATTTTGGGATCAGTTGACGATGCATAGTAGTTCGCTATCTGATTACTGTTGCTGTCAAGAGAACGTGCAAATGCTCCCGCAACATTGAACCACATCACATTTCCCTTATCATCGGATATTTTGTAGTAATTGTTGTTGTTTGTCTTCGGAACAGTAAGGGTCAACCCCATACCGTCCTCATCCATCATTGTACCGTCACTCTTTTTGTAGAAGTAGTGCTCAGTTCCGTCACCATCAATATATACATATGGATATGTCGCCTGTGCAGATGTTGACAGACCGAATTTTGATGACGGAAGAAGCTGCTGCTGACAGCTAAGCATCCAGCCATGACCTCTGTATGGCATAACGGTACCAAAGCCCTCTCCTGCCATGTAGTTGTTAAAAACATGGTAAATAGATGCCGGAGCGCGACTGCCAGGTGTTGTTGTATCACCGTGAGTGAAGACAAGGTTGCCGGAGAATTCACAGATAGAAGCAGTACCAGCTCTTCCAGCGCTGATGTCTGTATAGCTCCAATACGACTCAAGGCCCTTGTTTGATCTGAATGTTATGGAAAGTATCGGATATCCATCCGTGCTCTGCGAGTATTTCTCTCCATAAAGCCAAAGATAATTACATGACAAATTGTATGTTGAACCGTTTTCTATTGATGATCTAAACAGGAATCCGTAATTGGGGAACGAGGTGTTTTCATACCACCGTTTTACAATAGAGGTGACATTCCATTTACGAGTCTCTCGCTGAGTACCGCCGGCTTTGAGAATTTCAAAATCTGCTGTTGTTGATTCAAAGCTCGGTTTTGTGTTCCATGTTACAGTTTTCTTATTCCAACTACTTGTTACCGCATGTACTTCTATTGCGGCATCTGGAGTTGTATTTGAATATGCGTCGCACTTTATCTGTGCAGCATAAAGCTGTGCATCGACAACAACATCTCCACGGTTTAAAGACGGCAAATCAAAGCGAAGCAGTCCCTGACACTTTCCTATGCCGGAGGACTCTTTACCAACCATTATCATCGGACCCTGCCAGTAATTTGTAGTCGGCTTTCCGGAAGCAACATAAACCGAATCCATCGCTGTGTTTGACTGTTCTGTCTGTATTGCGGGGTCAATAGTAACAGGGAATGTCCTGTCGCTGCTATTTATCCATTCGGCATCCGCAGTTACAGTAATCTCATACTTCTTTTTATTTTTTGAACTAATACTGTAGTTCACATTGTCTGAATACTCGTAGTTTGCATCGAGCATAAACGGCTTAGGAAGGACAAACACAGTTTTTCCCGTGTTGACATCTTTCGCGTATATACAGCCGTCATCTTCCAATGTGAGCGCAAGATCTTTTACATCGATTTCAAAGCTATACTGATAGTTGCTCTGCGCAGACTTTATTACAATATTTTCCTTGACTCCCGATCCATTAACTATGTACTCTATATTTGTATCGGGAAGAATGTTTTCATAATATATCTTTTGACTGGCCTTGCTAGCTGCGGTTAAGTCCTCGATTTTAGCTTTCTTCTCCTGCTTCATTGACGAGTTGTTCTTCTTCGTTTTGTTAAGCAAAGAAAGGCTGACCGAGTAATCGCCCATTTTTATGCTGACAAGTTTTTTCTGGTTTGAATTCTTTGCAAACTTCACCCTAAACTTATTGCTTTTGGTTGCATATCCATTAAAGTTTGAAAGCTCATCATTCTCATTGTCTGATGTTTCAAGTGTATTATCTATCTCCTGCCACTTACCAGCGCTATCCTGATAAAGAACAGGATCTTTGTACACAGCAGCCTTTATTGTTCCATCGCTCATCTTAAAATACTTGGTGTTACTGCTGTCACGACGATCTACATCTTCTCCTATTACTATTGGGTCTTCCTCTTCCTGAGATACTTCAGTAGAATACCCGCTTTCCTCAAACTTTTCACTTTCTGTTTCAATTGTTTCGGCAAAAGTTGACATTGGGGCAACTTGAACAACCACAAGTATTGACAAAATTATGGCTATCAGTTTTGTTACGACTTTTGTCTTTTTCATTACCAAATCTCCTCTCTTTTTACAGCATTCACTACATCACACTTACTATTAACCCTACGCTCTCACCTCATTTCCAAATGGTTTTATATCGTCTCTCCCAACTGATAAAATCTATCAGTTCAATACATTTTTATAGTGTCTTAAAACCGTCTTTGGTTACAAAAAAATATGCACAAACTATCATTCGACAAGTTGTGCACATTTTACATTTTATTTTTGTCCCCTATGTCATAAATCGATACGGCAATTTTGGCAATATATTTAAGTACAATTATGCATTTTCACCAGTCCTTTTTGAACACCTTCGCAGATTTCTTACGAGTTTAATCTTCAAAATATTATTCAAAGTAGGCACCATGCAATGTATTGCACGAAAATCAAAACGCGTCAAACTCTGCTGAAAAAAAGATTTGTCAATTTAGTTGAGTGTATCAAAAAATAAAAAATTTCAACATTTTTAAACAAAATACGAAATTCGCTTTTACGCAAATCTCTGATTCTTTTGCACTGCTTTTACGATCCTTTTATTGTTTTTCCTGAAAGTATAAAAACCAATATACGCATTTTTGACAACGACAGGATTCGCATGGCCATAGGAGAGCGGCGGGCTTCCGAACCTTGCCCGTCCAATTAATGACATGGAGCGGCAGCACATTTACTTCCGCAGACATACCGATACCGGACTTATCTCTCTCAAAGGCCAAAGCGATATAAATGAATTGGGCGACAGAGGTTGTGCAGAAAAATTAACTACACTTTTTGTTGGCAAAAACGCATAACAGGCAAAAAACTTATTTTGCTTAAAAAGTTTTTCTTAAATTTCAGCAAAGACTGTTGACCGAGTTGATGTTTTTGGCTATACTAATAGTAAGGAGGCGATACCATGATCATTAGGCCATACTATTTGGATATGCTGAAAACCTATCGGGATGTTCCGCTGGTGAAGATCCTTGCCGGGATCCGTCGCTGCGGAAAATCGACCATTTTGGATATGTTGAAAGACGACCTGATCGACAGTGACATTGCGGCAGACCATGTGATCCAGTTGCGCTACACTTCGGAGGAGCTGGACAACAGCATAACCGCCAAGCAAATGTACCGGGATATAAAAGAGAAAATAACCGACAATGAACGCTACTATCTTCTACTGGATGAAGTGCAGGAGGTGGATGGCTGGGAAAAAGCAGTCAACAGTCTGCTGGAGGATTCCAATACAGACATTTATGTGACCGGCTCCAACTCCAAGCTGATGTCCAGTGAGATCTCCACCTATCTGACGGGGCGCTATATCTCCATCCCTGTTTTTACGCTGTCCTTTGCTGAATATCTGGAGTTCAAGAAGGACAGCGGCCGCACACCGAAAGAACTTTTGAACGAGTATATCCGCATGGGCGGCTTTCCTATCGTTGCGCTCGGAAATTTCGATGAGCGTTCGTCCTATCAAATCGTCGAGGGTATCTACAATTCCGTTATCACCAGCGACATCACCAAGCGGCACAATATCACAAACTTTGACCTGTTCAACCGTGTAGTAAAGTATGTTGTAGAGAATGTAGGCAAGACTTTTTCTGCCAACGCCATCGTGAAATTCATGAAAGGCGAAGGACGCTCCCTCTCCGTGGAAGCGGTCTATAATTATCTGGAATGGCTGGAAAAAGCTTTCGTGATCTATCGTTGTCAGCGGTACGATATGCAGGGCAAGACCGTCCTGAAAACGCAGGAGAAATTCTATCTTGCGGACGCTTCTCTCAAATACTGCATGATGGGCTTCAACCCAAAATCCGTTGCCGCCATGCTGGAGAACATTGTGTACTTTGAGCTTCGGCGGAAGGGCTATGATGTGTATATCGGCAAAAACGCCACCAAGGAGATCGACTTCGTGGCTGTGCGACGGGACGAGCGGATCTATGTGCAGGTATGCCGCAATCTGCCGGAGGAATCCGACCGGGAGGTTGCCAACCTGCTGGAGATCAAAGACCATTACCCGAAATATGTCGTAACGCTGGACGAACTGGCCGCAGGCAATATCAATGGTGTCAAAATCGTGCATCTGGCGGATTTCTTGCTAAGTGAAGATTATTAAATCTCAAAGAATTAGGAGATATAATCAAAATGGAGAAAAAAGCGTCAGTAACAAATTTTAGCGAAATAAATTCACCACAAGATTTGATTGCTTATCTCAGCGATAGTGCCAATCGGTTAGAAAATACAAAAAACAAGACCGCTCAATATGTATATCATTATACGAAGTTATCCAATGTCGTATCAATAATTAACAGCAGATCTTGGTGGTTAAATTCCCCTAAGGCCATGAATGATGGACTTGAATTTCAAAATATTTCAGAATTTGAACAACGCAGCGCTGTGTTCTTTGCGAGTTTTATGTACGATTCAAATGAGAGCATTGCTATGTGGTCAATGTATGCTCAGCCATGGGAAGATGGTGTGTTTATCCGCATACCCGTCGAGGTGTTCAAGAAATGGATAAGAAACACTAAAACTATTTATCCGGTATTTTGTCCGAAAAATCAAAATCCGGCATTAGATAAATCGGCTATTCCATACGAACAATTATCTGTTGTGCGTGTTGCATATACCAATGCCGATTCTGTGCAATATAAATCAGAGGAAATCCTGATATGTGGAAAAGCAGAGAATAAGCAATTAAAAAGCACTCCTCATCTACCCGATTTGGTAGGTTATGTTAAAGACCTAGCTTGGGAATATGAGCATGAAGTTAGAGTGCTTGCTACAATGGACAAAAATATAAGGTGCGATAGATTGGCAATTGGGCTACCAGATGATCTTATAGATTCCATGGAAATTGTGGCTGGTCCACGATTTTCCGGTAATTTATCTGAGAGAATAAGGCAAGAAGTTCATCGACAGTTTACAACAAACCGAAGCTTGTTCTCAGATAAACTGAATTGGATTCCATGTGATAGTTGTCCCGAAAAAAGTAAATGCGATAACTGTCCCAATTCCAAAATCATCTGATTATATATTCAAAAACTTACATAGCCGAGAGGTTTTCATGTTGAAAGCCCCTCGGCTATTTTTATGTCAGAACGGAGGCGAAACATATGCCATATATCCCGCCGGAGGTGGTGGCGAGAGCCCGTGAGATGGATCTGCTGACCTATCTGCGGACTTATGAGCCGCAGGAGCTGGTGCATTTCGGAGGCGGCACCTACTGTACCCGTGAGCACGACAGTTTGAAGATCTCCAACGGCAAATGGTGCTGGTTTTCCCGCGGAATCGGCGGCTATTCTGCGCTGGACTATCTCGTTAAGGTCAAAGAGATGCCCTTTACGCAGGCAGTCGAAACCATTATGGGGAATCTGTCAGCGGCACCGCCTGCCTTTGCCCCGGCTTCGAAAGCGCCGAAAGAAAAAGTGCTACTTCTGCCACAGGTCAACCGCAGCGCCACCCATGCCGTCGAATACCTGCACCGCAGGGGCATCGATTATGAGTTGATCGACTTCTGCATCAAGACCGGCCGCCTTTACGAGAGCTATCCCTATCACAATGTGGTGTTCGTCGGTATGGATGCGGACGGCAAGCCCCGCTATGCCAACCAGTGAGGGATCGGCTCGGACTTCATCTGGGACGCCAACGGCAGCGATAAGCACTATTCCTTTGGAAGCCCTGCATCGACCGCAAGCGACACGCTCCACCTGTTTGAGTCAGCAGTGGATCTGCTGTCCTACGGGACACTGCAAAAGTTGGACGGCAAAGACTGGCGTAACGAAAACCTGCTCTCCCTCGCCGGGGTCTACAAGCCAAGGGCGAAAATCGAAGAAAGCAGCCTGTCCACCGCACTGGTACGGTATCTTGCCAAATATCGCCGCATAAAAAATTTTATAAAATACAAATTTTTTCAATAAAAAGTGTAACCTTTTTCAAAAACGCACACTATATATTTGAATGTTCTGCTATACTCTACTGTTTTTTCACCTTGTCAAAAATCGCACGTTGTATATCACGCTCACTAAGAGCGTATTGTAGGTTTCATCAAAATCTTTTTAGGTATTTTAATTTAAACTGTTACAAAAATATTGAAATAAACAACAGATAATATCTAATTATCTTGTTTTTATTATAGTTGTGGAGAAGCGAAATGAATTCTTTTAGATTTGTGTGTAGAGATGACGAAACTAATACTGTAATTGATGCTTTAAAAGAAAACCATATTGTTCTGTTTCATTGTCAAACGAATAGCGGACTTACTCATTTCTTAAAACATGTAATGAGGTTATTATGGGACGAAGAATCTGTATGTTTTTATATAGATGGAGAGGCCCAAACTACAATTTCTGAACAAATTATTGGTCAAACAGTTTTATTTTCAAAAGATGATTCGATAGAACAAAATAAAGCAACAAAACTATTAAAAAAACGAGATAGTGGTGATGTTGTTTTTAATGTAATAACATCCTGCTTATATGCACTCGATGCAATACCCACTTTCCCAAATATTGGAACAATTGCTAATGCATTAATTACATCAATTAAAGAAACTATTGATGTAGATCAAGAACATATATGTGACTTTAAAACAGAAAAGGCTGTTATTAACTTTTTTACAAAATTAAAAGATAAAAAAAAGAAGGATATTATTCTTCTAATTGACAATCCACAAAAACTAACATCAGATGAGTATTCCTATTTGCATATCTTAATAAAACGTTTTCGTGTTAGAATACTGCTACCATTTAATACGGAAACTCTTTCTAGTGAAATTGAATTCATTTCAAAAAATTCAAGTTCTTCAGATTTTTCTCAAGAATCGATATATAAAATAGCGAGGGAATTTGAACGACCAGATAACAAATTGATTAAGGCATTATATAAATGCTACGGAGCTGATTTTGTTCCAACGAAACTTGACTATTATGAAAAAGTAGATAGAAATATTCATATTATAATGGCTGATATTTTAGGCTTACCTATTAGCATAGATGCTATAGATGATAAGTTGCATTATCTGCTTAAAGTGTTAGTGGTAGTAGAAAGTTCGGTCCCTGAGTCTGTTTTGTTTCCTATTTTACGAATGCAAAACATCAAGAGTATGGAGTTAACTGATTCTGAACTTAAAGCAAGGTGTAATTATGCTCAAGAACTTGGTGCACTAAAAATGGATTTTAGTGGCATAACACAGGAGCCAGTATATACTATAAACAAACAGTTATCAATAAATAGTATTAATCAAATTAGTTTTGTGGAAAAACAAAGTATAGTCGCTGCAACAATACAATCTATGGATATGCAAATAGATTCATTAAGTCCCTCACTCCTAGAGTTTGCAATTTCTCATCTCGAACATGATTATACTCACGCTAAAGAATACATTTTGGCTCATGCCCATCAACTTTACAAAAAGAAACAGTATTCATTATTATTTTTGGACAAACTAAATTACTTTGATAGCTTTAAAGAACTTGTTTTTGTTGCTGGCATATATTATGACCATGGGGTTTATGATAAACCCTATAGGCTACTAAAAGCTCATAATGAATATTCTAATGAACTGAATTATAGAATAGCACAAGCTCTAATTTGCGAAAGGTTACATACTGATAACTATGTACAACAGCTTGAAACTCTTGTTGACAGTATTGAAGATTTTGAAAAAAAGTGTCTTTTAGTTGCAGTTTTATTTGTTGCTTATCTAAATACAGATAATTCACAAAAATATAAATGTGTATTTGATAAAAATCACAAATATTATTATTTAAACTTTGTTCGTTGCAAAAACTATTATTATTTATTACGCAATGTTTCATATTATATGGATGATATAACATCAGCGATGTATAACTATGAAAAATGCTTGTCAGTATTTTCAGCAAAAGATCCCATTAATTATAACAGAACTATTTCCAATTATATTTGTTTTTTGATGCGTAATGGTATGAATGAGCGAGCTAAATGCCGTTTGCTTCAAATCGCAAAGGAAGCAAAAAAAATTCTTGACTATAACGACCCAACATATCTATATTTAAATAACAATTATGGCATATACTTAATGAAGTATACCGATGAAGATCCTTCTGCTTATTTTTTAAGCATTCCTTTTTCTACAGGAACTACAGAAACACCTTACATATATGCTCAAGTGAATTTAGCATTATATTATTTGAAGTTTGATCCAATATTAGCACTTCACACATTAGATAACATAGAAGTTATTGTTCTTAATTCTAGTGTTCCTCGCACTAAACAATTTTATGTAATAAATAGAGCTTTAGTTGAGTATGCAAATGGGATTTTTCCAAAAGAATGCTTAAAAGAAATCACTGATAAACCTCTTAGAGGAAATGTTGAGTATGCAAAAAGTTTATGCGAAAAATATTATAGTTTTCAAAAAAGCAAAACAGAGTTCGACATCAAGATGATTGACGAACTCTGTCTCCCAGGTTATATTTTTTATAGATATTTTCCTTTTGGGGAGCTGTTAAGTTAACTTGGACAAACCCAAATCAAGAATATGCTTGATAATTTCTTCATAAGAATTGAAGCCGCTTTTTAGAAAACTAGCAACAAAACCACCTCGTTGACCTAGATTCATAAGGGCATTTAACTCTAAGAAGTAAGGAATACCTGTGCTTTCTTCAACAATAAAGTCAAGTCTGGCATAATCGCAGGGTTGTGCTTCCTTAAAATAAGACTTTGCAAAATGGATAAGAACCTTGTTCAAACTTTCACTTTCACTTATAAATCTTGACATGCCACCATCGGTAAAACGTTTTTGTGCATTTGTAATTATGTGACCTTTTTTTGTTGATGTTTGAAAATGAGGAATAGCAACAATCGGTTCATCGTTTTTATATGAATTCATAATTGGCACACCATAATATACGCCGTTGATGTATTCTTCTACAATAATTTCAGTGTTCAATGAAAAAAATTCATTTGCCTTATCTAACACATTTTCCCAGTTTTCGCACAAACAAGATTCATCAATTCCCAATGATGCACTTCCGAATCGAGGCTTTACAAAATACGGACCGGGAAAGGGTGCGATTTTACAAAGAGGATATTTAGGAGAAGCCACAACCCATTTTGCAGTTGGAACATTTATATGTTCAGCTAATTGCTTTGACATACTCTTATCTTCAATCAAAGCTCGAATGTTTGGAGCAGCTCCAATATATGTAATTCCATAATATTCGCAAAGAGATTGTACAAAAACTTCACTATTTCTGAAGCCAAGTCTATTATATACAGACCACACTAAATCATATTTGTCATGATTTATTATTAATTCGTTTACATCATTACTTGAAACAAAATCATAATTATTATTAACAAGAAAGTTATAAATTGGAATATGATAAGTTTGTGCATAAAACTCTTCTTCAGGTGTACTAGTTTGAATAAACTCTCCATTTGTCGGTGCAAACTGTGCTAAAAATAAAATTTTGGCCATATTTTTTACTCCTAAAATTTTTAAGATAATTAGATATTATCATACAATTAGCGATAACATAATTAGACGTTCTAGGAAGTTATGCAAAAGTCAGTATTTAAAATGCGGTTAAAACATGTATACCAATCCAAGGTCGAATTTAGTAGATTCTTGAATGATCATCCGAACGATTTCTGGTTGATTTATAGAAAAAAATTCGGTTTGATATCGACATTTTTTCTAAGTATAAGTAAGCACACTTATATCTTAAAGCAAAAATCCGGACTATTAAAATTGATTTAATAGTCCGGATTTTAACTTTATCAATATACCCCTTTGTGTTTAAATGCTACCGTCTAAAAATAGAGTTAACTTTAGAACCAGTTTCAAGTAACCCATTTGCCGTCATATATCCGTTTTTATTTTCAGTTTATTTCTCGGATGCTTTTTTGCAAATATTTTTTTCTGGGCGTTGAGACTTACATGCGTATAAATTTGTGTTGTAGTGATTGAGCTATGTCCAAGGAATTCCTGAATATATCGAATATCAACATCCTCCTCTAATAAAAGTGTTGCTACTGTATGACGAAACATATGCGGAGTTATATGCAAATTAGTATCAACAAGTTTGGTGTATTTATTGACCATAAAGCGCACCGACTGTTCTGAAAGTTTATTTCCTCTGTTGTTTATAAAATAGCATTCATTTGCCCTAATTTCGTCGCAGTATTCTTTTTGATATCGTCTCAAAGCACAAACAACATCCTTATTAGCTAATTGAATATATCTCTCTTTGGATCCTTTCCCATTAACTTTTATATACCTATCTCTGAGATCCACGTCAGATATTTTCAGATTGCACAGTTCCTGTACCCTAACACCCGTTGAAAACAGCAACTCCAAAACTGCAATATCTCTGGTTATACACTTATAATAATATTCAGTATGATAGGGTTCACTGTACTTCATATACGCGGTTTCAAGAATTTGGGCAAGCACCGGAGTTGGAATAACCTTCGGCAAAACAAACGGTTCGCGGCGTTTAATAGATATTTTATTAAATGGACTTGATAAAATTAAATCACTATTTTCCAAGTAATGGAAGTATGTTTTGAGACAAGCAATTTTTCTTTTTACAGTTTTGGGTTTATACTTTATATATAACTCTTTTATATATTCCTCTAATGTCTCCCTACTATTCCATGGCTTATCAATGCAAAATATTAAAAATTGATTCAAATCTATGGTATATGCTTTCAATGTTTTTTCGCTCAGTCCCCTCATATACCTACAATCATCTAAAAATTTTTCAATATTCTTTTTTAACTCTCCCATCATAACATCTCCTATATAAAATCGTGATGACACATATTATATAAGAACGGGAAATCACAGTAAACAACAATTGACAAATAAACTAACCCTCAAAAAGCATTTAGCTTTTTGAGGGTTAGTTTTATAGTTGTTTCAGTCCATTGCTAATCTGCTACCACCACTTGGTATATATTGCCTATTCTGTCTTTGCAGAGAGATACGTATGCCTTGATGCAAGATTGTCCTTGCCATAATCAATTTTCTCGGTCATGCTTACTCCGCCTATTTTTTGAAGAATGCATAGAGAATAATAGAATAAAAAATCAATGTCATGATTGGAAGAAGCGTCACTCCGACAGTTACGGTCTTTCTGTATTTCTGCTCAATATATCCGCGTTTCAATCCCCATACCTGAGCGCACCACAATGAGACAAACGCTAACAGAGGCAAGAAAAGTTGTATTTTTGATAAAACATCAGACACCGGTCCCGGTATGTAAGCCCGAAAGAATCTTTCTACCGCGGCAAATATAGCGCAAAAAATAAACGCCGGCATAGCATAGAGCCACGATTGTTTGCCGATCTCTCCCCTTTTCACCTTGATTGCATAACGAACCGTTTCAAAAATCAATATCCCGGTAAATACAAGAGTCACCGCAATAAAAGTCCCGGGCGGCAAATAGCTCAATATTATGTACCTCCTAAGCCTGCATATGACTTAAACGCTTATTATAAAGTTCAATCTTTTTCGATATAATAATACAAATCCGCTGCGGCATATGCTTTATACAAATCCCCCGTTTCACGGTCTACGATATACCAGCCATGTGTAAACGTAAAATCTCTTCCGACTGTATATGCATGAGCCAAGAAATACGGCTTACCATTTATAACTACCTTATGGTCGATTTCCCTTATCATCTTGTCATTGTCCGGGGCGATTCTCGCATTAAGTATTGCTATAGCCTGCTTTTCTGTTAACAATTTGTCATTATCATCGCCGGGCATTGTTTCGCTTTCCCTTGGATAATAATCTTCTCTTGTCTTAGCTATAATCCATTTCGTGTTCTCGTCCGTCGTTTCCAGTAAGGCACTGACCGCTTCGGAGAACTCCGTTGTGCTTTCTGCATCGGTTGCCTCTGATGTCGTATTTTCATCAAATGTTTCGCTCGGCGCAGAGCTTGTGTTCGACCTGCAAGCCGATAACAGCCCCAAAGAAACGCACAAAAGGAAAATAATTATTGCTGTAAAAAGCAGATATTGCTTATCTCTTAATTTAGCCATTTTGATTCATCCTCCAGATCCCAATGTATAACTACGGACCAAATACCAGCTCCATACCCGGCTTCAGAACAATACCCTGCCGGTCCTATAGCATAAATCCACTCTTTCACAGTTTGCAAACCAAACAACTCACTATAATGTCCCATCAATAAGTTTTCATAATAATTTATGCATGAATCATAACTATCAAATTTATGACCACTAAGTCCAAATAAATTGCGATTATATATAGAAAGGTCGCTTCTTCCATAGTCAGATTCATAACACGCTTGCGCAACCATTAACATTGCTGGTATTTTCGTGATTTCTTCATCGTATTTTGCCCTTGCATACATCATTCTAATAAAGTCCTCTCGAGGCATTGATTTACTCATTCCAGATACATTGGGTTTCGGATAATATTTTATTCCTTCGCACTTAATGTTAGGATTTATACAGGCAAATGACATCTTTCTCTGTTCCGGCGTTTCTCTACGCAGATCACCAGAAACATCTGGTCGAGACCCAATTTTATCAAAGAACAAAACCGAGTTATTCAAACAATAAGCAAACATGTTATATCCAAGTGCCCCTGTGCCAGTCGAAACATATCCATCTGCATTGATAAATCTCTTAACCGCCGGGTCATAATACCTGCTCTGGAGATAATACAATCCCGTTTCAGAGTCGTAATAATACCCACGATAGCGAAGCGGGTTAACATTGGCGATGTGGTTTGAATCTGTAATCGCCGCACCATTGGCATCGGTGACAGAAATCACATTGCCCCAAGCGTCATAGTTGTAGTTGGCAACAACCGCACCTGCACCGTCGTAAATGCGAATAACATCTCCGCGCCAGTTGCAGACAAAGTAGTAGTCGGTTGTAGTGCTGCCGTTCTTGTAGCGAACACCGGAGGGGTTGCCGTCGGCATCATAGAAGAACCACAGCTCTGTCGTGCCGAACTTCTCATACTGCAAGGTGTTTCCGACATAGTAGTACTCGTGCTTAACACCGTTGACCGTCTTTGATGTTCTCAGTCCGTCAACATCGTAGGTGTAGCTTGCAGTTATGCCGTTGCCGCTGAGCGTCGCCAGCTGTCTGCCGTTCTGCCAAGTGAGAGCGTAGCCTCTGTAAGACAGCGGATTGCCTATCTCATCATAGGTAATAGCCTGACCGTCATAGGAGGTCAGCTTGTCCTTCCAGTTGGTGTCGCCATAGCCGTAATTTACCGTCTTTGTTGCCGTGACACCGTCAAGGCTGCCCCATGTCAGAGGATAAGTTGTGACAGACAGAATGTTTCCGCCATTGTCATAAGTATACACTTCCGTGCAGTTTTTGACAAGGTCATCTGCACGAACCAGCTGATTCAATTCGTCATAAGCGAACTGCTGCTGTTTGGTGTATGCCGTCTCTGCGGTCTTGTGGCGGCGCGAGATCTCAGTAATATTTCCGTTGGCGTCATAGGTGTAACCATAGATATATTCGCTGATATGTTCCCAGCCAATCTTCGTGGTGCGCGAATTGTTTCCACGGTCTGACATCCAATAAACATACTGATGGTCTATCGGCGTAGTGGTATTGATAACTGTTCTGTTACGGCGAAGTATGGAATCGTAAGAATATGTCGCAGTCTTGCCCGAGGGATAAGTATACTTCGATGCAAGATTGTCCTTGCCGTAATCGAATTTTTCGGTCATGCTCACTCCACCCGCCGATGAAGTAAACTTTGACACGTTGTTGTTCATGTCATATCCGTACTCGGCGTCATAGATGCGCTTTTTGCTGCCGTTGAGCACGCTCTGTCGAACAAGTCTGCCTGTTGAATCATAAGTATACAGGAAACGCTGATTATTTACAAGGTCTTCATGGGAATACAAGTTTCCTGTCGAATCATAATTCCATGTAAAGTTCTTCGTGCCGTTCTGCGATATTGAAGTCATGTTGCCATATTCGTCATATGCGTAATCAACATAATCTCCGTTGCCATATGTTACTCGCTTGAGCTCTCCGCTGTTATTCGCTCCATAGGTGTTTGTGCTAAGTACCTGTGAGCCGACTTTCGTCTGTGTAACATTGCCGAAGTTGTCATAGACAAACGAGTAATTGAAACCGTTGTGGGATATCGTATTCAGGCGATACTTGTTGTAGGTATAGTTGTTCTGTATAGTCTGTCCGTTTGAAAGTGTCTGAGAAACAGATGTCACGGCGTCGGTATTGGCATCGTAAGTATAGTTGGTTACATTGCCCTTTTTGTCCGTGTAAGAAGTGAGCGTACCCTTGGAATTATCATAAACATACGATTCGGTTCGCCCGTCCTGGTCGGTAGTAGCTGACACGAACGCTCCATTGGATGTATACGACGCACCTGTTTCAATATACACTGTCTCGCTGCCCTTAACGGTAAGAGCGGTGGGATTGCCGTTGTTATCATAAGTATAGCAGTACTTAGTTCCGGACTGACTCGTCGCCTGAGTCATATTGTGCCTTGAATCATAAGTATATGTATAGCTATACCCTTTGGCATCAACCGACTTCGTAAGATTGTTATTGGTATACTCCATCGAGGATTTCTGCTGAGCGTTTGCCTTGACGGAGATCATATTGCCGTCCTTGTCATATGTATATGACGGTGCTTCATCGCGTACAAGCTGAATATTATCGAACCAAGTATTGTTCGACTGCCTGTAGTTTATCATATATATTCGCAGCGTTGTCGGTGTTTTGGATGCCGTCGGATTCGCATCATCCCTTAGGGTAAAGGCACCCATAACATACTGCCAACCCATAACGGAGCTGTTATATTTAAACCACTTCAGGCAACTCGTTCCATCACTATACACAATCTTTGCGGCAAGACTGACCTTGTTGTTCTCATTACTTCCGCCAACCGGATTTGCATAGACCCAGCCGCTAAGAATATATGTATCATCAAGATTTTGTGCGGTAGCTCCGCCAAAATACAGTTCCTGATTCATTTCCTTAGGAACCGTTGCAATGCTGCCGAATCGGAATGCATGTCCGGAATCCTTCGAATGAGCATTATCAACGGAATCGGTAGCATCGGTAAGATATCCGTTCCAATCTTCAGGAAGATATGCACCGTTTGATGCCTTTGAATAGCGTTCAAACGAAGAGTTATTTATCATATTGAACGGGCCTGCGCTTGCACCTTCTTCAAGCTGCATTCCGTCAAACCATGCCTTACCTGTAGCGTCACGAACCATTATGTTACATCTAACGCTTGTAGCATTGGAGGGAACAGAGAATGAAACCGTGAGTCTCTGCCAACCATTATTGATGTTTGGGTCAGTTGTTCCTATCAGTGCTTCGGAAACAGTGTCGACCGTACTACCGTCAGGAAGCCAATATGTTGCAAGTAGCTGCGCACCATACGGAACATTTGCGTCTCTCGGGACTATATTCTCCGTCTTGACCCAAGCTGAGAAAGTATATGTTGTTCCCGCCTTGAACTGTCCCGAGTTTAATGTCTGATAGGCTCTTGCTCCGGCTCTGTCGGAAAATGTCTTGCTGTTAATGTAGTAGCTCCATCGACCATAGAGCTGTTGAAGTCCTGTAACAAAGCTATCATAATCAGCGGTACCATTCCACTGAGCTTTAGTCCATGAACTTCCAGTATCCGCGCTACCGTCACGAAGATAGTTTCTGACATACTGACCGCCAGACATCGACTTGCTCAAGCGGTTAAGCTGCTTTATGTTGCTTGCATTGCTATTCGGATTTGAAGCAGTGTATTCCGCGGCAGAAGCTGCAAGTGTTTTACCATAGCAAGTAGCTTCTGAGCACACCGTTCTGCCGGCGTTGTCGAACTTCACCGTCGTATAGATATCATCGTTGTTGCCAAATACACCATCCTTGCCCGAAGAACGTATAACGGTCTGTCCATATTGTGAGTAATCGAAAGTAATTGTCTGACCAGTCGAACCATTGGCGCTCTCAACAACTTTCGAAACTCGTTTACCGTTCTTCAAAGGTGTATATGTAAACTGAAGCTTATACCCATCGGGAGATGTGACAGAAGTCATTGCCCTGTCGCTGTCATATGTAAAGGTCGTTGTTTCACCGTCGGGATATGTTATGCTGAGCAGCAAACCGGAGCTCCAGTTATATCTCGTCACTCTTCCCGCGCTATCGGTTATGCTCTGAACTGCGAGATTATCAGTGGTCGGAGAAATAGTTAAAGCATGATCCGCCCCATCAGTCACCTTCCAGATTTTGGGATCAGTTGACGATGCATAGTAGTTCGCTATCTGATTACTGTTGCTGTCAAGAGAACGTGCAAATGCTCCCGCAACATTGAACCACATCACATTTCCCTTATCATCGGATATTTTGTAGTAATTGTTGTTGTTTGTCTTCGGAACAGTAAGGGTCAACCCCATACCGTCCTCATCCATCATTGTACCGTCACTCTTTTTGTAGAAGTAGTGCTCAGTTCCGTCACCATCAATATATACATATGGATATGTCGCCTGTGCAGATGTTGACAGACCGAATTTTGATGACGGAAGAAGCTGCTGCTGACAGCTAAGCATCCAGCCATGACCTCTGTATGGCATAACGGTACCAAAGCCCTCTCCTGCCATGTAGTTGTTAAAAACATGGTAAATAGATGCCGGAGCGCGACTGCCAGGTGTTGTTGTATCACCGTGAGTGAAGACAAGGTTGCCGGAGAATTCACAGATAGAAGCAGTACCAGCTCTTCCAGCGCTGATGTCTGTATAGCTCCAATACGACTCAAGGCCCTTGTTTGATCTGAATGTTATGGAAAGTATCGGATATCCATCCGTGCTCTGCGAGTATTTCTCTCCATAAAGCCAAAGATAATTACATGACAAATTGTATGTTGAACCGTTTTCTATTGATGATCTAAACAGGAATCCGTAATTGGGGAACGAGGTGTTTTCATACCACCGTTTTACAATAGAGGTGACATTCCATTTACGAGTCTCTCGCTGAGTACCGCCGGCTTTGAGAATTTCAAAATCTGCTGTTGTTGATTCAAAGCTCGGTTTTGTGTTCCATGTTACAGTTTTCTTATTCCAACTACTTGTTACCGCATGTACTTCTATTGCGGCATCTGGAGTTGTATTTGAATATGCGTCGCACTTTATCTGTGCAGCATAAAGCTGTGCATCGACAACAACATCTCCACGGTTTAAAGACGGCAAATCAAAGCGAAGCAGTCCCTGACACTTTCCTATGCCGGAGGACTCTTTACCAACCATTATCATCGGACCCTGCCAGTAATTTGTAGTCGGCTTTCCGGAAGCAACATAAACCGAATCCATCGCTGTGTTTGACTGTTCTGTCTGTATTGCGGGGTCAATAGTAACAGGGAATGTCCTGTCGCTGCTATTTATCCATTCGGCATCCGCAGTTACAGTAATCTCATACTTCTTTTTATTTTTTGAACTAATACTGTAGTTCACATTGTCTGAATACTCGTAGTTTGCATCGAGCATAAACGGCTTAGGAAGGACAAACACAGTTTTTCCCGTGTTGACATCTTTCGCGTATATACAGCCGTCATCTTCCAATGTGAGCGCAAGATCTTTTACATCGATTTCAAAGCTATACTGATAGTTGCTCTGCGCAGACTTTATTACAATATTTTCCTTGACTCCCGATCCATTAACTATGTACTCTATATTTGTATCGGGAAGAATGTTTTCATAATATATCTTTTGACTGGCCTTGCTAGCTGCGGTTAAGTCCTCGATTTTAGCTTTCTTCTCCTGCTTCATTGACGAGTTGTTCTTCTTCGTTTTGTTAAGCAAAGAAAGGCTGACCGAGTAATCGCCCATTTTTATGCTGACAAGTTTTTTCTGGTTTGAATTCTTTGCAAACTTCACCCTAAACTTATTGCTTTTGGTTGCATATCCATTAAAGTTTGAAAGCTCATCATTCTCATTGTCTGATGTTTCAAGTGTATTATCTATCTCCTGCCACTTACCAGCGCTATCCTGATAAAGAACAGGATCTTTGTACACAGCAGCCTTTATTGTTCCATCGCTCATCTTAAAATACTTGGTGTTACTGCTGTCACGACGATCTACATCTTCTCCTATTACTATTGGGTCTTCCTCTTCCTGAGATACTTCAGTAGAATACCCGCTTTCCTCAAACTTTTCACTTTCTGTTTCAATTGTTTCGGCAAAAGTTGACATTGGGGCAACTTGAACAACCACAAGTATTGACAAAATTATGGCTATCAGTTTTGTTACGACTTTTGTCTTTTTCATTACCAAATCTCCTCTCTTTTTACAGCATTCACTACATCACACTTACTATTAACCCTACGCTCTCACCTCATTTCCAAATGGTTTTATATCGTCTCTCCCAACTGATAAAATCTATCAGTTCAATACATTTTTATAGTGTCTTAAAACCGTCTTTGGTTACAAAAAAATATGCACAAACTATCATTCGACAAGTTGTGCACATTTCACATTTTATTTTTGTTCCCCATGTCATAAATCGATACGGCAATTTTGGCAATATATTTAAGTACAATTATACATTTTCACCAGTCCTTTTTGAACACCTTCGCAACATTATTTTGGTACATTTATTGCTCATTTTCCTAGTTTATAGTATAATAAATCCATACGATTGTCTTAGCCTTCAATACCGGCAAATTTATCGCGTCAAGGCTGGACATTCATTTCCGGCATCGATGTTTAACCGAAATATCGTTGTACCGGAATAATTACGTAGGGGATGATTTTAATTGGTTATCGGAGAGAAAGATGAAATTACAGAGGAATGCAAGCAGCTTTGGAATCTTTATAAAGAGTACATAATAAGCTTTTGCAAATTCAAGCTAAAAGACACACCTGACTATGTTGAAGACTGTGTTCAAGATGTGTTTATGGCATTACTTGAAGCCAGGCGATCCGGAACAGAAATAAAGAGCCCCAAGGCGTGGCTTACTACTGTTGCAAACAATAAAATAAAAATGGAATACAAAAACAGAAAAAGAGAATCCGAACATATAAATAAAATAATACATTATAAAACCACTGTGGAAATTTTCACTCTTGATATGCACGATTTTTCAGAAATTTCCGATGAGCTTATTTCCGAGATGAAAGACAGCATATTAAATCAACTCAAATTTGATGAGCAATCTATAATTATTGACTTCTATGTAAAGCACATGAAAGTAAAAGATATCGCTGCCAAACACGGGCTTTCCGAGACAAATGTCAAGCAAAAGCTTTTCAGAGCGCGAAAAAAGATAATGCATTTGTCAAATGAAGAAATTGAAAAACATAAATTTTAGAATTTTTTGTAACCTTTTTGAAATTCGTACACTATATAAACAAGGAGGAAATCAATATGACAAATAGTGAATTCATGAATATTTTGAATGACGACTCACTCGAACTCACAGTAGAAGAGCTCGAAAATATAATTGAAGAAGAACTGCAAAAGGACGAATCCGAAATGGATCCGGACCTTATAGAATACTGCCTGTACTATATCAGCAAAGCGGAGACAGAAGGCGGCAAGGAGAAAAAAGCCGACATCGCAGGCAATGACAAAATCACAGAACCGCCTGCTGCCGACAAGCTAAAAAAGTCACGCTTCAACGGCAAGCTAAAGAACCTGCTGATAATAGCTGCCACTATCGCACTGCTGCTCGTCACCACCGGAATTGCAACCATCGCCACAGACAAAGAAATTAAGAACAGCGCCGTAACTTTTTATGAAAATCACATACGCGTTCATCTTAATAAGTCAAAAGATACAAACATAATTCGTGGAACAAAAATTGCTGATGAGCTGAAAAAGTACGATGTTTACGATGTAAAATTGCCGGAGATGCTTTTTTCGAACGACTGCATCTATGAGGATATAGCAGAAAATCATACTGAAAATATGAGAATCACATCTTTATCATACCATACAGATAAGTTGTCTGGTCGAGTATCAATAAGGGAATTCTATTCAAAAGAATTTATTCCTTCCGTTGACTTTTATAACACTACTATACATAGCAATGTAGAAGAATTATCAGTAAATGGCTTGAAGGTTTTCGTTATAAAGCAAGAAGAATTTTGTTCAATCACCTATCAAGATAATCTGACTCAGTACATTATGTACTTAGATGCTAATTTTGCAGATGCGGTTGAAATCGCAAAAACAATCTCAAACACGGGGGTTCAATGATGAAAAAGATTATTTCCATATTTTTTCTGACCACTCTTCTCTTATTACCTTTACAAATTACCACATTTGGCGATGAACAGTGTAATCAGGAGATTCAAAATATAGAGGAATCCATTATCGAAACAGCCGAAGGGTTAAATAACATTGAAGACAACGCCAAAAGTTCTGATTTATTTTGGACAACATCACTTCAATTAGCTAAAAACAACAACAACCAGCTCGTTGTAACCGCAATTACAGAGTGTAAAACCGGAGTAACAAAATGTGGATTTACATATATTAAATTGCAAAGACTTATTGGTGGAAGTTGGACCGACTATACTGAGTATTGTTATTATGATATATACAGCAACTCCGCCAGCAATTGTTTTACTAAATGTATATCAGCGCCACGAGGATACACATATCGCGTTACCTGTGAGCATTATGCAGAAAAGCCTTTGTTAGGAATACTTAAGAGCAAGCAAAAAATGCCTAACACTACAACAAGCATAGTTTTATAAAAAGGCTTAAAGTAAGCGGAGTAGTTTCAAAGACTAAATAAAAACATTTTAATTATCAACGGGTTACTTGCGCAAAACATGTGGCATACCCTTTAACTTTGCCTTAATACAATAAAGCACCCCATTTGTCGACAGTATAACTTAATTGTCAACAAATGGGGTACAATTCATTTAATCACAAAAGTAAAATTTTACAGTATTATTCAAGTGCCTTCTTCGGACACATCTCTAACTGTAATAATACAAGAGTCAATCATCTTCTTCCCATCATAGCTTCCCACAGCTGTTATCTTTGCAGTTCCCGGTTTTAATGCTACTACAACACATCTATTAGTATTTCTTATATACTCCTTATCCTTTTCGCTATAGGCAAACTCAATAACAGAGTTGTCATCCACATAATATTCTACCCTTACATCCCTTTGATCTGTAGGAGAATGATAAAGACCTATAGATATTCTATCACCTACAAATGCAGTAACCTCATTAGGGAACATCCGCATACTACGCTCTACTCTTACGTTACTATCTGCAGATAAATTTGTTGAGGAATGTGAAGGCACTGTAATCTGTACAGTAGTATTATTCGCAGACTCAGAAGTATCGTATAAATCTCTTTCAACAGTTGTTGTTTCTATGGACTCATATGTTTTATCCTCTGATTCAAACAAATTACCAACACTCCTGTGTGCGCATGAAGTAAGCAACATCCATAAAAACAAAAGTAGCATAATGTAAACCATTTTTTTCATTTCATGACCTCCTTCTATTTCCAACTATTAATACTCACATTGCAATTTGAGCCTTCCGCAGCATATCTCTTTATCGTATATGAGCATTTTATATCTTAGTGCTTGAGCACCACATTAGTATCTCCTAACACATGCCTTTGATTTAAGTTTCCATAAAATGCGGAAGTATGTGAATATAAATAATTATCGGCCGTTTCCATAGAATCATAAATTGTTTTTCCATTTTTTAGAGCGGTCATAAACTGAATCATCCAGATTTCATCATTTGGTATAGAAGTAATGTTTGTATGAGCAATAGCTAAATGAGTACCTCTTTTATACATAATTCCTACCAAATTCGACTCTTCATCACTACATCCTGACAGACAAGAACTGAAAACTGCAAGCATTAGCCCACTAAGTTCATTGTGAGGAATTTGGCTAATATAATAACTGTTAGTAATATTTATACCAGTAGCAGATATTTCGCTACGTTCCCAACTGCCATTATCATGTGAATATGAGTTGAATAAAACGCTTGAGTTGGTTCCATGTCCAGTAAAGAACCATAATCCATCAGCTTTCATATAATCGTAAGCCATCGCTGCTGGAGCATCTATGAAGCTTTGGCTTCTAAAGCCAATATCATTGGCTAAGCTAACTGCTGTATCTATTCCGCCAGTTGTATCTATTCCATAATCGTCAGAATTTGTAAAACTGAAGAAATCAGCTTCGCCTAATGAAACAGGTTCCAATGTCCATTCATCATTATATATATGATCAATAGAATAGTCATATAGAAATACATTTGCCCCCGAGCTCATTGATGCATTTTGAACTACCATGCTTTTGTATTCGTCGCTTCGCGCATTTATAAATCTATATGCTCCGTTCCAGCCTCGAACCAATTTCCATTTTTGATTATCACCGCCATTATAAGTGTATATCTGTATGTTAGCACCATTTTCATCTCCACTTGGAGAAGAAGATCCACACCATAAATCAAGACATTTTCCAATAGCATTTATAGGTATAATTTTATAATACCCATCATCCAGATATGCAAAGCACCATTTTTGATTGTCATTTCCACTAAACTCCGACTGATATACATTTGCCTCTGAATAGTTGCCACTATTGGTCAAATACTTGCCACTTCTCCTGTTTTTTACATAATATGTCCTTCCATGAGTTACTCCTAAGCCCTCATCGCTAAATGATTCCGATGTATATGTAGCAGACAAATACGGCAAATACGATGAGTATTCTTTAGAACCAAAAGCTTTCCAATGCGAGTCAGTACGTTCCTTGAACATCAGGCCATAATTAGGTATTCCTTGAAGCCAAGCCATAACTGCCTTTGTTATATAAAAGTCATACCAATAGCTATTTGTACTGTAATTCTCTTCTGTAACGTTAACCTTGCATATCTTTTCTTGTAATCTACTTGGTTGGTTGTTCCATGTGATCGTGTCCTCATTCCAATCTTGATATACCATATACGTCTCTATAATAGAATTTGATGTATATCCTGTCAACTCACGGCAATGATAATATGCTCCCAATAAGTTGTCATAACGTATACTGGCAATAGGAGTGATGTCAAACTTTGTAAAGAAATATCCTTTTCCTAAAGTCGACTCCGTTCCGACACAATTTCGTATTTGATTTCCCCAATTTCCAGACGGTCTATTCTGGTATACTGGAGAATCATTATGTTTATCGGAATATACTGTGATGGTTGGATCTATTGTTACCGGATAAACTGTGTTAGGGCTCAACAAAAATGACTTATCCACAACAATAGTAACTTCATATATTCCGTTGGCAACTTGCTTCAGGGCAATCGCATTGTCTATTGTAAATCTGCTTCCCGGATCCTTTTCCATACCGGAATCTTCAACATAAATGGGTGGAATTTCAAATATTATGTTATCTTTATCATAAATTCGTATACCACCGTTATAAGCTTTTGGAACCAGACTTCCAAAATTCATTATGAACGAAAACATATTTGTTCCCGTGTATCGATTTAATACAATATCTTCTTTAAGTCCACTATATGTCGTTTCAAAAACAATATCTATATCGGAATTAATGGTTTCCTCATAACATATTGAATTTTTTACGGTAAAACTATCATTTACAGATTTTTTAAGTGTTTCATTTTCACCTAAAACCTGTGCACGTTTACTCTCTTTTCCGACGGCATCATTTTTAGGTGTCATACTTATTTCATAGTCGCCATAAGCTATTTTTACAGTTGAATCCGAAGAAAGAGTCGCTGGGAAATAAGACTTTACATCGTTAGATTTCGTTTCATACGAATATGACCCTTTTCCCATAAGTGAATATGATGAAACGATACTTATATCTTTGTCTACAATCTTTCCATTTTTATTTCTATATTTTATGTCGTCTCCAAAAATATAAACAGTTTCTGTTCCATCTGAATTTAAATATCCGACGGCGTTCATGTAATTATCGAACTTTGAAAGACGTTTTACCAAACGGGTTTTATCACTAACGCTATATTGAACTATAGATGGTATCTTATCTAAGCTTGACTTCTCCATATCTTGTGCAAACACGGAAGATGGAATACAGGTTATAAATGTTACTACGCCAATAATAACTGATAAAAACTTTTTCAACATATTCGTTCAACTTCCTTTCTGCAATTTTATAAAATATCATATAGTCTTATTTACTTTTATTTTATATTGAATAAAACATTGGAATCACTCCCTTCCGAATCTTTGAGTCTTTGCTTAATGCATTAGAACTGCTCTACATAGTTATAGTGTACAAAAATGCAAAAAGGTTACAATTTTTTCGATTTTTTAAACACAAAAAATGTTCATACGGATTGGTTTCAAATTATTCTTCCTATATATAAGCATTTTTGTTAATTAAAAATCGCTCTTGGTAAAACCACCCAAATTTTATATAAAATAAATCTCTTGGCATAGCCCTTAAAAGGCGTATGCCAAGAGATCAATTACATTACACTATTATTACTTATGTCTTATAGCGAAACAAAAGCACATCAATACACGGTCAGGGTGAATACATTCGGCGTTACATACCACACTTTGTCAACCTTAACGCCAACATCATAATCGACCGTTCCGGACGCAAACTTTCGCCGTATAACCCAAGTCAGAGTATCACCGTTATCGATATAACTTATAACTCCTTCATTATCCGGAGTATATGTTATTGTCGCGCCATTAGCTCTACATATAAACCTTACTTTGATAACACTCTTATCCGTCACCACAGTGATTATTGAATATGTTCCATATGGCACTCTGGGATTGTCAATAACCGCGCTCTTCAGAAGCGGGTTCTCTTCGACGGGAATCTGTTCACCGTTTTCGTCCACATGAACCGGCTGAATATCCTCAACCAAAGAGTTTTCAGCAATTTGTGCTGTAAATTGCTTGCCCGGATAGAGATTTATATTATTATAAGTCTTGTTGAATGCGCTACCCAGACCTGCAACCTCGGTTGCGAATGTCATTGTGCCGTAGTCATAAGCCTCAATATTGATGTCGACCGTTTCATAGCCAAACGGGATAAAGAACACCTTCTCGTTGTTGTCTGTAACAAGCGATACGATTCCGCTAGAATTGGCCAGCTGCGGACTCACAGCATTTGCATTGCTGCTTTCAAAGGCGAGCACATTGCCCTCCTCATCTTTGAGTGTAACGCTTACCGGACATTTTGCCCAGAAAATTTTAGGCAGGAGTCCCAGTTCATCACGATTATCCGTCAATGCAAGCAGGTCATTTAGATCGATATCATCTGCTGTCTTACCAAGCTTATCAGGCAATGCCGCAAGCCAATCGTTATATGTCGACATAGCATGACCACCAGCTCCTATTGCCGCTGTACTAAGTCTTCTTAACAACAACTTATCTATTGACATCGGCATAGTAATGTGAAGGTCTATTCCATGTCTCCTCCACGCAGTATTACGCCAGTTAGAAATCTCCAGCGTTCTCGGCAAAAATGGAACAATGTCATTATTGTTCATAATATTATAAATATTATCGCCGGTATAAACAGAACTTCCCTCTTTATCCATATCAACAGTGTTCGGAGTCGCAAATGTGTAACCGTAAACATCCGTACCGTCACCGTTAAGAAATCCGCAGCAATTGGCATCATTGCAAGTGCTCAAATGAGCGGCAACAAGATTGGCAACTGCCGCACCAAGGCTGTGACCGGTCACAAGAACTATTGGGTTCTGAATGTTATAATATGAGATATAACCCATACACATCACACAACCGACGCCATTGCATTCAGTACAGTTTACAGTATCACCTGTGCCATGAATCAAAGAATTAAGAACTGTTTCTGCACCATCATCAAATGAGCCCCAAGAGGGATTAAGTTGTGAGCCAGCATTGGTTACCCAGTCCTGTAAGGTTTCAGATCCTCTTACATCTACAACAACCAATGTTCTATTTTCATTGTTGCTTAATTGATTTTGCTCATTAATATTTTCGTTTAAGCAAACCACCCTATTATTTTGTCCAGAACCCCAATAACTGTCAGCCCGCAGAACACTAGTGCCCATATACCCGAAAAAACGATTAACCAAAAAGCCTGTTTTAAAGGACTCATTGCTATTACCTCCAGAATATGAATTATTGTTTTCGTAAACATATGATGTGTCCAACCCAGCAGTAATATTCCTATGTGCAATTACATGAGCTACCGAATCGTTGGCTCCATAGTTAAAAGAGTGAACATTGAAGCCCTCAGACTCAAGAAGTTCTGTTGCTGTGGGTATATCATCCTCCATAAGCAATCCGGGAACTACCGGAGCTATAGGACCTGTAAGCGGATTATACGCCGCATAAGAGAGCTCCATTGCCCATTTTGAAAGCTTGTGGTTATACTCCGAAGAGCTCTTCACTCTGCTTACGCCGTCCTCGCCTATGGAATTGAAATACCCGGAAATCTCATCGAACTGTGTGACTACTATGGTCTCAACAACATCTCCCGCCTGAACCGTTACCGTACCGGTTCTTGTGGTATATGTTTCGTTCGGTGTTCCAATCGACATCGTAAAAGTTGAGTTTCCTCTTCCGCTTGTTTTATCGAGTGTTATCCATGATGAATCTGTTGATACACTCCAACTTGCATTTGATGAAACCTCAACAAGCCGTTCGTGATCGCCGCTTTCGTCGACATCCCACCTGTCTCTGTCGAGAACAACAGCCGGTTCTGTTCCAAGCTGAGTAACCGTTATCCTGCCTATCTCCGTGTTATCAGCGGTCATCTTTACAACAACCGTTCCTGTACGCACATCGGCATAAGGATTGCTCTGGGCACGAAGTTTAAAGCCGTCATCTGTAACACTTGCAACAGAAAGCCACGGGACATCCGAAACATCAACAGTCCACGGGCTGCTGGAAACCACATTTATCAAGGAGCTTGTCGTTGCGCCTGCTCCCGGATTCCATACCTGTGTACTGACCCGAGGCGCGTCAAACGAAATGCTCATCACCGGTCGTTTTTCAATTTTCGAAGCTCTCGAAGAATAGAAATCGACCTGAGTTCTTGTAACCTCATCAGATGAGGCAATCATAATGCCCTTATTTATTCCAGTATATACCCATCTCTTAACAGCCTCTGTAAGGTCAAACGAGTAGCTGTCTAAGTCTGATGTTGCAGGAATGGAATCGATAAGTTCCGCATTATTATTGAGATAACCGTTTCTTGAATTATCAAACGGCTGAGCATTCCAGCAAACAGTCGTCTCGCTCCAATCGGCAACGTCCTTGCAGTCATATACAAGAATGTCGATATCGTTATGCCCCAACGCCTTGAAATAATTCTGCTTTCGGAAAGTAAGTTCGCCGCCTGTAATAACACTTCCCGCAGGCAAATTCTCCGGCATTTCAATCTTGACATATGAGCGAACGGTATTTGTCAGGTTTCTACCCGCTCTGATTTCCTTAATAGCGCGGGGTTCATTTGCGCATATACCGTTGATAACATAAACATCCTTAAAGTTCGATTTAGGTATGCTCCAAGAGGGATCGATAACAACCGGGAATGCTCTGCCGCTCTCGCCTATCCAATCAGAATCAGCTCTAACGGTCAGCACATAACCGTCGCCATCAGCTTCAACTGACATTGAAACATCAAAGCTCTCGTTATCGTTCGCATCATACATATACGGCGCATCAAGCAAAAATACCGTTTCATCGGGGTTTTTCGGATCTACCCACTTGATAGAACCGTCGGCCTGCTCGGCCGGCATGAGTCCGCCAGAGTCAAGGTCAAACCGATATATGTACTCGCTTTGCGGCGCATAAACAACAATATTTTCTTTAAGGCTGTTTGAAGTAACGACATATTCCAGATCGGAGCGATTCAGGAAATTCTTATAAACCACCGCGCTCGTCTGGTTTTCAACTGTCATTTTTTCAGCATTAAATTTTTCTATCTTCTGTCCCTCTGTAAGAGTTCCGGAAGATGATATATCCGCAGAAGCGCTAACCTCTCCAGTCATTTTTACGGTATCGTTCATTTTAACAACTGACGGCAACTTGTCAGTGTCAACAACGGATGCCGTTGTCCGCATATTCAGGCCATTCGTATCACCTTTAATTTTAAAGCTGACAGTATAGCCTTTATTTGTCGCAGTAATGCTTCGACCGCCGGTCAGGTTCTGCGGGATAGTTACATCAAACCCGTTTTTTGTAGAATAAACTGCTTCACCTGATTTTGTATTGAGCGTCAAAGTGTTATCAATCTCTTCCCACTTTCCGCTTTCTTCATAATGGACAGGTGACGAGTATGTAGCTGCTATGTACGAGCCATCCTCACAGATAAAGTACTTTACGGATTCTTCTCTCATCTCTACTATTTCTTTCACTATTCGTGAAGTTGTAGAATCAGAAACATTTCCTTGCAAAGCACTCACTGGTAGTATACCGAAAAGAAGAACAATTATCAAGAACATCGAAAAGATTTTTTTACATCTTTCAAATTTGACTTTCACATGTCATCTCCTCTTCATTTTTATTAACTTTTCGCTATCGATATCAGCCGGGCGTACAACAGTGGTATGCGGGGTCGAAAAAACTGTTGTCCTCCTTTTAATCAGCATACTACTTCAAGTTGTTTTTAATCAACTAGCCCATTGGAATCACATCCTTTTTCTAAATATAATAACAGTTGAATAACTCAAACAAATTACTCAACCCATTTTCAAAGTACTAAAATATTTCAATTCTTACCATATGTTGTGTTCGCAGGCAGAGGGCGATATTCTCGCCCCCTGTCGCTACACAATATAGGTATAGGAGGGAGGTATCATTTTCTAGGTCGCACCCAAGTTAGTCATAAACTATAAAGGGTCTGTGCAACATTCCACAAAAGGCACAGCAAGTAGATTGATTATATGTAACAGCTTATGCAACGGTGTAGAGAAAAAGCCAAAAAAATTATCCTTTGATATAACATTCTATATATATAGTGTACAAAAATGAAAAAGGTTACACTTTTTATTAAAAAAATCTGCAAAATAGCACTGATTTTTGCTTTTGATTTACAAAGTCGAAATATAATTAAAAAGTTGCTTCTTCACCATGTAATCGGCAGATGAACAACTAAAAACGCATTAGTATTCAGGCACCCCATATCCGAGAATCTGATACCCTCCAATCGGTCTACGAGATGTCGTGCATTTGTCGCTTAAATTTCCCTCAATCGTGTAAACATATCCATTCTCAACTTTCCACACAATGCCCGTATGATCAGCTCGTCCATCCTGTTGACCCGATTGCCCCTGTTTACCCCAATCATAAAATATTATCATGCCGGGAAGAGGTTCAGCAGATCCGTCAAGCCACTGCCCACGATTTTTGAACCATTGAACTCCGTTAACACAGCTGGCATACTTTGGAATAATACCTGTTTCAATATATCCGCACTCATTAGCACACCAACTGACAAAGCACGCGCACCACTCAACTCGGCTGTTGAAACCATACCAAGACCAATATGGTCTACCGCCAACACTGCCCACCTGCGAGAGCGCAACCGCTACAATCTGATTATCTTCTCCGCTTGTACCGTATAAAACCGATGACCACAGAGAATTGTTTTCATCACTTAACAACTCATCCAGATATTTTCGTTGTTCCTGATTAAATCCATATTTTGATGCCATATCATATGCTGTCTTGTGCGAGACAGTAATATATAAATATGTTCTTCTTTCTGTGTTTTTTATTTGAACTATATTTCCGTTTCCGTCATCAGTTTCTGTTATAACCGTTTCAAGCTTGTCCTCTGTTCGTGATGATATGTTGTTCATATCCCAAAAAATAGTCTTCAGAAGTTTTTTCTTGGCATCATTCATCGTTACAACCTCCTGGGGATTGTCAGGATCAGTATTAACTTTAACAGAATATACCGCGAGAACCTCTTTCCAAACAGCACGGCTTCCCTTCATTTCAAGAACATCATAAGAAGACTTATCTCGTATGCTCATAAGCTTATTATCATAATCGGAATTGATCTCATGAACAACGGTCTGTATTGTTTGCCCCGTACCGGTATCTTCTCCTGCAAAGAAAATTCCAAACACCGAACCGAGGAGCAAAGCACTTAGGCAAATAACAACTATAGCAACAACTGCCACCCAACCCCCCGCTGCAATGGCAGCAACTAAACTTTTTATTGTTGATATCGTTGCCTTTACTGTTTTAACGGTTGCTTTTGTCGCAGTTTTAACGCCTTTTGCTACTGCTTTAGTAATAGTCTTTGCAATTTGTACAGTTTTTTTCGTCACCTTTGAAGAAACAGTTGCAGTTTTCCGCGTTGTTTCTGCGACTTGTTTTGTGTCATTAGCAGTTATCTTAATTTTTCTTATCGGTTTTTGAGAGGACTTTGTTATCTTTGCATCTTTAACTATTCTATTTTTTGAAGCCTTGTCAATCCTCTTTCTTGTTGACGCAGACCTCTTAATCGTCCCTCCGTCGTCACCTTTCTCTTTTTTATTGTCAGCTCTGACCGCTTGTTTTTCAACGGCCTTTTTGTCCCTCTTTTCTTCTAACTCTTTTATTCGGGTTTTCATGTTACTCTTAGTGACATCAAAACCATTTCGTCCGCTTTTATTGAGTTTATGCACTCCATCCATGGCAACTTCTTCTGCTTTTTGTTCAACTTGGTTAGTGGCATACTCCACTTCAGTGTTTTTACTTGTTCCAGCATATCGAAGCGACTCATCTCTTGTAGATAAGTATGATTGTTTTATATGCTGTCCTGCTATAAGGGCTCTGTCAATAGTTTTAACCCTGCCCTCGACAGCATTCCTTGTCTTTATATCTGCCATTAAAACACCTCCATATTCGGACACAAAGTATAATTGGCGAGTGTTATACTTCCTCGCCCGGTTTTGTAGTCATTAACTTATATAATTTTGTGTTTTTGGGGAATTTGTTGGCAAACGGGATAAGACTTGAACCTACTTTTATTAGCCCGTGTCCTGCGCCTACATTGGTTATATAAGAAAGTTGATTGTCAGAAATATTCAAGAGCTTTGCAAGCTCGATACGATCAGTAGGTGCCTGATTAAGCATAATGATAAATTCGGAGTTCGCCAACATTGTTCTTGCCGTATGGCTCTGAAGAAGATCATCCACATTCTGTGTAATACCAGTTGCATAAGCACCGTACTTGCGAACACGCTTCCAAAGAGTAAAAAGAAAGTTTGCACTATACTCGTGCTGAAACAGCAGATATATCTCATCAATAAAGATAAAAGTATTCTTGCCCTTGGCACGATTTGCTGTAATGCGGTTAAGTATAGAATCAAGAACCACTAGCATACCTATTGGCATAAGCTGCTTACCCAGGTCAAGAATATCATAGCAAATCAGACGATTATCAGTATCCACATTTGTTCTCTTGGCAAAAGTATTGAGAGAACCATTGGTAAACAATTCAATCGAAAGGGCAATTTCCTGAGCCTCGGGTTCAGGCTGTTTTATGAGTTCAGCTCTGAAATCCTGTAAGGTAGGAACTGCCCCTGTGTAGTCATTCTGTTGATAGTTTCGGTAAACAGCTGCCGTGCAGCGATCAATAATGGACTTCTGTACCGCGCCCAGATTGCTCCCGCCTATAAGCTGCTCACACAAAGACATTATGAACTCTGATTTAAGAATAACAGGATTCGCACCATCGCCATATTCTCTTGTCATATCCATTGCGTTTATGTGGGTCGGAGAAGTCGCAGAGATGTTTATGATTTCACCGCCCAGCGCCCTTACAAGAGGAGCATATTCTCGCTCCGGGTCTATGATAATAACATCTGCATCGCCTGCAAGAACCTGATTGAGGATTTCGCCCTTTGCAGTAAAAGACTTACCGCCACCGGATACACCCAGGATAAACTCATTACCGTTAAGGAGCTGCCTACGGTCAGCAACAATCATATTCTTTGAAATGACATTCTGTCCATAGTAAATTCCGTTTGTATGCTGAACATCCTGTACGCGAAACGGGATAAAGACAGCAAGGCTTTCTGTCGTGAGGGTTCGAAAAGAATCGATTTTACGAACACCAAAAGGCAGTGCCGTGTTAAGTCCGTCGAGCTGTTGAAACTTCAATATACCGAACTGACACATATGTCTTCTTGCTGTTGTAAGTAAAGCCTCTGTATCATTGTCGAGCTGTTCTTTCGTGTCAGCAGTATGAACCATTGTAAGAACTGCAAACATCATTCGCTGATCTCGAGTGGTTAGATCATCCAAGAATTCCTTCATTTCCTTGCGCTGCTGCTCAATATCGTAAGGAAGCTGTGCAGAGAAGTTGTTGTTAGCATTCTGACGACGCTGCCAATTAGTCGCATTGGTCTCTACACCGAGCAATCTATTTTCAGCTTCTCTAACAGCCTCGTCAGTGGGAACTGGAACAACATCAATAGACATCATTAAATTGCGGTTTAGATCTGTCAATTCGGCAACCATACTGTCCTTGATATATGAAGCGTATTCTTTAAGAAACAGCACTCTTCCATAGCGCTCACCAATTTTAAAGTAATCTCTTTCTATCTCCATTGAGTCAGGACATATAAAATCCTTGAAATCATGTCCCTTTTTGCGGGTTTCTTTGATATCAAAATAGAAATCCGTTTCTTCGCCTGTACGATAGAAATCGTGAAAAATACATAACCTTTCGTCTAGTTCCAGTTCTATGCATTTGCTTCCAAGGCGGTCAAAATGAGTAATAAGTTCTGCACCGACACGAGCAAAATAGTTTCTTGCCTCTTCAACACTTTTCTTATTTACGGAAATCGTAATATATTTTTCCTGAGTAATAGCATTTGCATCTATCGCTTTTTCCAGAAGCATACTGTTATACTCCTTTCGATACTCATCAAGAGCATCTCCTGTCAAAGGGATAAGAATGTTTTTCTCAAAATCAACACGATTTAGTCTACGATTATTAATAGTAATCTTCGTTGTTGCACCGCTGTCAAAGCTATTAAGTAGTTCGGAATATTCGAGAAACATGGTCTCTTTGTCCTCACGACTGGCAACAGCATAATTAATATCGGTAAACTTATAAGTCTTAGAAAACTTGTCATCTCCGACCTGAAAAACACCATCATCATATATTTTTCTGATTGGGATAACATCCTGAACTCCATTAGGAATAAGGAATCGTTCCTTGTCCTGCTTAAATAAATTTTTCAAAGTTTTAATCATTTCAGTACCTCCTTCTTCTATCTTACATAAGGCTTCATCAATTCAAAATAAATATTAGTGGAATGGAAACAAAGTTTTTTTGGAATTAAAACTTCACTCTTAATCCAAGCCCACATGAACTTCTCCGCCGTCATTCCGTTATATTTAACAAACCCAAGGAGAGCGAACGGAGCCGCTCCCAAAATACACATCCATGACACGGTCTCCGTTCCTACATACGGTCTCAGCAAAAAATATATTCCTACCGCTACACCGCAAGCCAATACGGAAAAAATGAACTGTCTTAAAGACAGTCCAAAAAACATTGCTTCTGTGTAATTTCTGATTTCCCTGTTAATTTTAACCTCCAAAATAACACCTCCTATATATTCGGGTATAAAAACCGTTCTTCGTTTCAAGAAACTTTTCACTCTAAGTTTGGGTAAAATTGTCTTCTATATTAAAGCATCACAATACACTTGTCTTTAGCAAGGATAAAGACGCGGCCGTAATATTCTTAATTTACTATACCGGTGAATATACATTATAATCCCATCATCTCCCGGATAATGCGGTCGCTCATCTTTACACTACCTACAAGAATTAGCATATTAAATATCAGCTCACCAACATAACTCCATACCTGTGTAACTGCTGCCACACTAGTATCTACTACCGGTGGAGAAGAAGCAAAAAGAGAGAATATAATACATGCCAGGGCAATAGCAGCCCCCTCTAAACAAACGGCACAGTAGCTTCTTATAAATGATTTACCCACATTCTGTGATGGTTCTCCGGCAAAGGTAGACAGAGGAATGGGTGCAAGTGCTGTATACATATAAAGCTTAAAAAATCGTCCATACACGGTCATAATCAGAATAAATGACATCACCATGATAAACAGTCCACCAATAAGCGTTACTGCCCATAACGGAATAGATTCAAAGAAACTACAATTTTCAATCGCAGTTACCATTTCTGTCGGCAGAGCTGTTTTCTTAGCCTCGCTAAATCCCGCCGTGCTCATAATTGTCGATATAGCTCCCTGCGCAATATCAAATAGTGAAAGCATTAACTCCATTCCATAAGTAATTGCCCCCTTTGCAAGAGCAAAACGAACAAACAACTTCATTGCATGTTCCGGCTTTTTGACATCCGTAAATGATCCGCAAGTCTTCACCACCCCGGCAACGAAGAACAAAACAAGAAGGGCAAGCCCTATAGACTGCACCGCACCATTAATGTCAACAATTACGTTCCATATCTTGCCTCCTCTAAAGCTTTGCGGAGTCATAGTAATAAGCGCCCATATTTCGGATAATTTATCGTTCCATGTTTCAAGTGCATTTTCAAGATTTTGTACAATCCAATTGTCGCTCAAATAAAACACCTCCTTCTATAAAATCAGGAGTACATCTAAAAGATGTGCTCCTGTAGTTAAAATATCAGCTTGTTATGAGGTTCAGTATTTCTTTCGCAAAAGTGATGATAACTCCACCCGCAAGAGTAAGGAATCCATTCGCTCGCTGAGATGGATCATGTGACTTCAGGGAAAGTCCCACCTGAACAACACCAAAGCCAAGCAAAATAAGACCTACTGCACGAATTAATCCAAAAATAAATCCGGACAGATTATTAATAACCGCAATCGGATCATTTGCCGCAAATGCCGTAACTGAAACCCCAAATATAAGTGTCGCAATAACGACAACCATACAATAGATCCGGTAGCTTTTTTTGATCTTACCGGACATAGAAAGTTTGGTAGTATGTTCTTTAGTCTTCTTAATTATATTCATATTAATTACCTCCATAATTTCAAAATTGTTTCAGGCTAAAATCCTCATCGGACAGTAGCTCATAAGTGGTTTCCAGTACCTCCGTATCCGGCAGAGTATCAGGGTCGAGGTACTGCACCTCGATGGTCGCAACATTTCTCGTGACTTTACCGTGCTGATAGACTCCGCCTTTTCCGTCGGCCGTCAGTTCAACAGCAGGATGCCTGAGAATGTCATATTTCAAGTCCATAACGGGGAGTTCCCCTCGGATGAACAGAATGGCGTAGCGGTTATCAAGCATACGAACCTCATCGGGAGTCAGAAGCTCACGACCGCTGATCTGATAGTTGGTGGAATAGTTTCCGCTTCGCCCGGAACTCTTTCCGTAGGTATTCGTGTCAATGGTTTCCTTGCCCAGCAGCTCACTCACATACTTGTGAGTAGACTGCTCATTGCCGCCCAAATAGAGGAACTCATCACAGTTGCCGACGATGGATTCCCACTGCTTTTCAAACAGTGCTTTAAGCTGTGCCAAGTTCTGAAGGATGATAGACACAAACACGCCACGGGAACGCATAACGGAAAGAATCTTATCGAAGTCGTCCGGCAGACTGACATTGGCGAACTCGTCCATCAGGAAGTGAACGGGAATCGGCAATGCGCCGCCGTGAATATGGTCAGCAGAAAAGAAAAGCTGCTGAAATAACTGGGTATAGAGGATACTGACCAGAAAATTGAAGCTCGAATCGTTATCCGGGATAATAGCGAACAGCGCCACTTTCTTTTCGCCCATAGAAGCAAGGTCAAGTTCATCGACACAGGTCAGCGCCGCCAAGCTCTCCAAGTTGAACTTTTCGAGTCTTGCGGCGAGGGTGATCTGAATCGATTTCAGCGTCTTTGCCGAACCGGTGTGATAAGAGCGATAGTATTTCAGAGCGATGTGGTCGGGTCTGTCCAACTCCAAGTCGGAAAACAGGCAGTCCAGCGGTGAAGGTCGAGGATCTTCCTCATCGTCGATGGAAGCAGCTTGTAGCATCTCCATAACCATTGCAAAGTTCTGTTCATCCTCCGGCGCTTCATAATGAAGGTAGTAGATGAGCGCAGACAACAGCATTGAAGCCGAGGTATCCCAAAACGGGTCTTGGGACTGACTGCCCCTCGGGGTAGTGCTCTTAAACAGATTGGTGACAAGGCGCTGTACATCGTTATCCGAATGTAGATAGACAAACGGGTTGTAGCAGTGGCTCTTTTCCATTGAGATCAGGTCAAGGACTCGAATCTCATAGCCCCTTTTCTCCAGCAAATTTCCCACATCTCGGACGATCTCGCCTTTCGGGTCAAGGATCACGAAGCTGGTGTTCGCCTGCATCAGATTCGGCTTACAGTAAAAGCGAGTCTTACCGGCACCGGAGCCGCCGCAGACAAGGGTGTTCAGGTTGCGACGGTGTTTCTTGCCGTTGAGTCCAATGCGGACATTCTGCGTCATCAGCTTGTTTTCGGATGGTGGGTTCTGCCGGTATTTCTTGTCCACGGCTTTTGCGTTGCCCCATTTCGCACTGCCGTGTTCCTCCCGGCGTCGGTAGTTTCTGCGTGTTGAGAAATAGATGCCGATGCCCATTCCATAGCAGAGGAGCAAGACGAGGACAGTTTTTACACTGTCATCGCAAAGCTCTATATGGAACGGGTCGCTCATCACATTCATCAGACTCGGCAATATCTCAGGCAATCCGCCTTTCACAGACGGTGCAATGAGAAGTCCAAGCCATATAACAGGCAGGATACCGATCAGGGAGAGGATAATGGAAGTCTGTCGGTCGTTATCTCGATTCACGACCGGAGCCTTCCTTTCGCTCGATTACCTTGAACTTTTTCTTTGGGGCATAGCCGACCTTGATGATAAGGTCATCAACAGCGTCGGTAGACTTTCCCTCATTCATCAGGTCAGTCTTGGTAGCGTTCAAAGCACGAATGACGACGCCGTGTTCATAGTCGTCCAAGGCAATGTGATAGCGTTCCTCTTTCATCAGTCACACCTCATCTTTCCTGATCTTTGCTTCGGTCTGCTCGACGACGGTAGATTTCCTCTGATACACGGGAGCCAATCTCGCTCATAGCCGCACGTGTCTTGGAAAGCTCTGCACGGATTTCCTTGGGGGATTTGCCCGCCAGTTCTTCGGGGATGCGGTCAATGGCGAAGTTCTTCACATCCACGCCGAACTTACGGCAGAGCATATAGCCGACACAGACAGCGGAGAAACCCATATCTCTGCGACTGTATGCTTCACAGTTCATCGCAAGCTGTGCGTGACCCAGCTCCTGTGCCACGCACTGACAAAGCGCTACGCTGTCCCCGATGTCCCGTTTGATATAGAGGGTCTGATCCTCGTTCTTATAGAACGCTCCCATATTGGGAGAAG
>ENA-OUQG01000048-OUQG01000048.1-human-gut-metagenome-genome-assembly--contig:-NODE-48-length-90299-cov-14.766899_pt1 | contig 90299 bp, 101 predicted proteins | sample MGYA00237943_ERZ548823 | MGnify/ENA primary metagenome ERZ548823 (study PRJEB26490, sample SAMN05194731) | human gut metagenome | biome: terrestrial biome; feature: human-associated habitat; material... | reverse complement strand
CAAAAGCCGAGCATACCGACGAATTACCGACTCCCGACGGCACATATGTAAGGGTTGATTACAAAGTATCGGGCATAGGCTCAAATTCCTGCGGTCCGCAGTTACCCGAAAAATACAGACTTTCCGAAAAGGATATTTACTTTAAATTTAAAATTTCTATTTAAAAAACGATTGCCGCAAGCGAACAAAATCGCTTGCGGCAATCGCTATATTTATTTGAAAGTGATTGTTAAACCTAAATTAACCGCCGAGATACGCCTTTTTAATAGCCTCGCTCTCGGCAAGCTCCTTGCCTGTGCCCGAAAGGGTAATTCTGCCCGATTCAAGAACATAGGCGCGGTCGGCAATCTGAAGCGCCATTTCCGCGTTCTGTTCAACAAGAAGAATGGTAGTTCCGGCTTCGTGCAGTTCCTTTATTATATCAAATATCTGCTGTACCAGTATCGGCGCCAGACCCATTGACGGCTCGTCAAGCATTAAGAGCTTAGGCTTGCTCATAAGCGCCCTGCCCATGGCGAGCATCTGCTGTTCGCCGCCCGAAAGCGTGCCGGCAATCTGATTCTTACGGTGCTTAAGACGGGGGAACCTTTTAAATACATCGGCAATTCCGTCCTTAACATATCCGGGCTGTGTATAAGCGCCCATTTCAAGGTTTTCCTGTACCGTCATCTGCAGGAAAATTCTTCTTCCCTCGGGTACATGCGCCAATCCCTTTGAAACAAGCTTATATGCGTCGGTATGAGAAATATCCTCATCCATAAGGGTAATACTGCCGGTTTTTGAATGCATAAGTCCGGAAATTGTTTTAAGCGTTGTGGACTTTCCGGCACCGTTCGCTCCTATAAGAGCTACTATCTCGTCCTCATTTACATCAAGCGAGATTCCCTTAAGCGCATGGATATTACCGTAGTAAACATTAATATCATCTACCTTAAGCATTGCCGTCAGCCTCCTTGTCCTTCTTTTTTCCGAGGTATGCCTCAATTACCTTGGGGTCGGATTTAATTTCATCCGGCGTACCCTTTGCGATAATTTTGCCGTGGTCAAGCACGCATATGCCCTCGCATATATTCATAACAAGGTTCATATCATGCTCGATAAGCATTACCGCAATACCGAAGGTATCCCTTATACGGCGGATATTTTCCATAAGCTCTGCGGTCTCCGAGGGATTCATACCTGCGGCTGGCTCATCAAGCAGTATTATGCTCGGATTTGTCGCAAGCGCTCTTACTATTTCAAGTCTTCTCTGTGCGCCGTAAGGAAGCGAGCCTGCTTCCTCGTTTGCCAAATCCGCCATTGAGAAGAAATCGAGTAATTCAAGCGCTCTTGCGTCTGCGGTTTTTTCGGCTTTACCGTAACCGAGCAGATGCGTTACCGAGGCAAAAAAGCCTTCTTTGGTCGAATTATGAAGACCCACTTTTACATTGTCAAGCACCGACATATTGGAAAAAAGCCGTATATTCTGAAATGTACGGGCAATTCCCATACGGTTCACCTGTGATGTATTTTTGCCTGCGGTCGATTTGCCGTTAAGCATAATCGTTCCCCTGGTAGGCTGATACACATTGGTTATAAGGTTGAACACGGTTGTTTTTCCGGCGCCGTTAGGACCTATAAGTCCCGCAATCTCGGTTTTTCCGACGGTAAGCGAAAACTCGTCAACCGCGGTAAGACCGCCGAAATCTATTCCCAGATGATGGGTTTCAAGCACGGGGCGTTTGTCAACATCACGCTCGGGAACTATCGCTCCCGACGGATAAGGAACCATTTTATCCATTTGAGCCTACCTCCCCGTTGTTGTTTTTGCGGAAAATTCCGCGCAATTTAAGCTTTGCATTTTCTACCATAAGCTTAGCCTTCGAACTGTTTGTAAGCAGCATAACCGCAATAAGCAGTATTGCGTAAATAAGCATACGGAAGTCGCCCACATCACGCAAAAGCTCAGGCAGCATATAAAGCAGTGCCGTAGCGATTATCGTACCAAAGATATTGCCCATACCGCCGAGTACCACGAACACAAGTATAAGTATAGATGTGTTAAAGTTGAACTTTTCAGCGGCAACAGCCGAGAAGTTGAGGGCGTAAAGCGCACCTGCCATACCCGCAAGCGCCGCAGATGTGATGAAAGCGATAAGCTTATACTTTGTTATGCTTATGCCCACCGATTCGGCGGCTATTCTGTTATCCCTTATAGCTGTTATCGCACGGCCCGAACGGCTGTATATAAGATTTATTACTATAAACAGTGTAAACAGTATAAGTATAAAACCTGCAGTAAAGCTTGCTATCTTATTTATACCGACAGCACCCTGCGGACCGTTGAGTATGATTCTGCCGCCCTTCATTCCGAGGCTTGCGGCGTCTTTCATATTAACATGAAGTCCGTTTGAATCAATACCCACATAAAGACAGTTGATTATATTCTTTATTATTTCGCCGAACGCAAGAGTAACTATCGCAAGATAGTCTCCCGAAAGACGGAGAACCGGTATACCTATAAGACATCCCGCCATACCGGCAAGAATACCGCCGGCAATTATCGCAAGCAAAAGTATCACAGGGTCTGAGCCTATCTTGTCCTGAAGAGAAGCCGACAAAATCGCACCCGTAAAAGCACCTATGCTCATAAATCCGGCATGACCGAGCGACAGCTCGCCCAATATTCCGACAGTGAGGTTCAGGGATATTGCCATAACTATGTATGTGCATATCGGAACCAGCTGACCGGTTATGGAATAGCTTATAAGTCCTGCGTTTGAAAGCGGGAAAAGCACCGCGAAAAGTATTATAACAAGACCGTAGGTTTTTATGTTGGTGCGGGCGTATTTACTTAAGCCTTTATATTTAGAAGCAATACTCATTTAAACCACCTCACACCTTTTCCGTAATCTTTTTGCCGAGCAAGCCCGTGGGCTTAACAAGGAGTACTATTATAAGCACGGAGAAAACTATTGCGTCGGAAAGCTGTGTGGAAATATAAGCTCTGCCGAATATTTCGATTATTCCGAGCAATATACCGCCTATCATAGCTCCGGGGATAGAACCTATTCCGCCGAAAACCGCCGCCGTAAACGCCTTGATACCGGGCATTGAACCTGTGGTAGGAATAAGCACCGGATAGGCAGAACAAAGGAGCACGCCGGCTACCGCAGCAAGCGCGCTGCCTATTGCAAAGGTCATAGAAATTGTACGGTTTGTGTTTATACCCATTAAAAGCGCCGCATCCTTATCCTCGGAAACGGCACGCATAGCCTTACCCATTTTCCCCTTTTTGGTAAAGAGCGTGAGGAATACCATTATTACCACGCACGCCGCTATTGTAACAAGCGACTCGGGAGTAATGGTAAGCTGTCCGTTAAATAAGGAAATTGATTTAAACGGCACCACCGAGGTAAACGCCCTCGGAGTACTGCCCCATATAATAAGGGCGGCATTTTGCAGAAAATAGCTTACGCCTATGGCGGTTATAAGTACGGCCAATGACGAAGCCTTTCTGAGAGGACGATAAGCAAGTCCTTCAATCATTATACCGAGTATCGTACAAACAGCCATTGAAATAAGTATCGAAATCAGCGCAGGAACGCCTAAAGAGGTCGTACATATGTAGGAAATGTACGCACCCACCATAATAACATCACCATGAGCGAAGTTGAGCATCTTTGCTATTCCGTAAACCATGGTGTAACCCAGAGCAATTATGGCGTAAACGCTTCCGAGACTTATTCCGTTTATCAAGTTGGAAATCAAAGTCATTGCTTACACCCCTTTTTAAAAACAGGAAAAGGGGGTTGAAGCTCAACCCCGCTTTTCGGAATTAACTTTTGTTCTGATTATTTATCCATTCCGACATATTTGCCGTCCTTGATTACCATACCCTTAGGAGACTTGGAAACCTCGCCGGATTTAGCCCATGTCATACCTGTGCCGGTAAGACCGTCAAATTTGAAGGAAGAATCTGTGAACTGCTCGGTAAGAGCTGCGCAGATGTCTGCCGTCTTAGAGTCGGAAGTGATGTTTTTAGCCTTGCAAGCCTCATAGAGAGCATAGATGCAGTCATATGTGTCTGCCGCAAACTGGTTCGGAGTATCGCCGAATTTCTCTTTGTACTTCTTAACAAAGTTCTGTGTCTTTTCGTCAGCCGCGTCTGCGGTGAAAGGAGTTAAGAGCATTACATCCTCCGCAAGCTTGGTGTCGAAGTTCTTAACCGTGAGTATGCCGTCCATACCGTCAACGCCGAAGAACTTAGGGGTATAGCCCATTTTGTTTGCCTGGGTCAGTATGAGGGAGGCCGGTGTATAGTAAATCGGGAGGAAGAGCAGATCCGCACCCTTGTCCTTAGCGTCGTTAAGCTGCGCGGAGAAGTCGCTGTTGGTATCATCCGGGAAGGTTGTAACGCTTACGATTTCAAGACCGAGCTTTTTAGCTTCGGCGTCAAACTTCTGATAGATACCGGTTGAATAAGCGTCACCGTTGTTGTATATAACGGCAATCTTGGTTCCGAGGTTCTGCTTTTTGATATATTCGGCAGAAGCTACACCCTGGTTCGGGTCGGTAAAGCACATCTGGAACACATTGTCCTTACGCTGAATGGTAACATTGCCGTCCTTATCGGGCTGACCGCCTATAACATCGGTAGAAGAAGCGGAAGGAGTAAGCTGGAATATCTTATCCGCATTGGTCTCGGTGGAAACTGCGATACAAGGCTTTGTGGTAACAGTACCCATAAGGATCTGCATACCCCAGTCCTTAAGCTTGTTGTAAGCATTGACGGACTTTTCGGGATCGTTTTCGTCGTCTTCGAATTTAAACTCGAATTTTACGGTATCGTCCTTAGCGTTGATTTCCTCAACGGCAATCTCGGCTGCATTTTTAACTGCCTGACCGTAAATTGCGGCGGCACCGGTTATCGGTCCTATTCCGCCGACCTTGATCTTGCCGTCCGAACTACCGCTGTCCTTTGAGCCGCAGCCGGCCATAGCGGTAAGAACGAGAGCGGCAGACACTGCTGCACTCATGACTCTTACAAATTTTTTCATTTTGAACAACCTCTTTCAAAGATTTTTTTATATTTAACAGCCTGCCTCATTAGGACTGACTGAAAAACACCTAAATTAAAAATGACCTTGCTTTATGAAAAGCAAAGTCAAGCGAGAACCTTTAATTTTATCCCTGCTCTTTCCGGCCTTAACAAACCGGTATGCTTTTCACACACGCATTATTTTTTACTCTAATAAGTCGTCCGAGGACGACCTGTAGACGAATAATTATGCTAATTATGAAAAGAGACACTGCGCAAACGGCAGTGTCCGAGATAAAATGCATATTGAAAGCAGACGAAAACGCAGGTGCACAAGCTGCATCTGTTGACTTAGTATATGAACTTTTTGAACTGAAATTATACATAAGTTTTCGCCTCCCTGTTTGATTGCACTCATTTTATCACACAGGTTTACGCTTGTCAAGCATACTTTTTCAGATTAAAGCAATTTTCCGACATTTAATAAAAATGTCCTAAAACCCCTTTTTATGTTTGTGCATATTTAACATCGACGTGGCAAATACACATATATTATACAGGGCAATGTACGCACCAAAATGCCCAAAACAATATCCGATACCGTTCTTTATTGGTTTAAAAGCACGAAAAGAAAAAAATTTTTAAAAAACTATTGCATATTTATTCATTGTGTGCTATACTTTATGCAACAAAACAAATAAATATGCATTTGGAGGAATGTAAAATGAATAAAAAAGAAATTAAAAAGGTCGTTCTGGCATATTCCGGCGGACTTGACACCTCGATAATTATTCCCTGGTTGAAAGAGAATTATAACAATCCCGAAATAATTGCGGTATCGGGCAATGTCGGTCAGGCAAGCGAGCTTGACGGTCTTGAGGAAAAGGCACTTAAGACCGGTGCTTCCAAGGTATACATAGAAGACCTTACCAAGGAATTTTTGGAGGATTATGTTTTCCCCTGCGTTCAGGCGGACGCTCTTTATGAGGATTATATGTTAGGTACCGCATTCGCCCGTCCTCCTATTGCTAAAAGAATTGCCGAAATAGCACTTGCCGAGGGTGCGGACGCTATCTGCCACGGCTGCACGGGCAAGGGCAACGATCAGGTAAGGTTTGAACTTGCTATTAAAGCATTTGCACCCGATATTACAATAATTGCCCCGTGGCGTGAGTGGAGCATAAAGTCAAGGGAGGAGGAAATCGAATACGCCGAGGCCCATAACGTTCCGCTTAAAATAAACCGTGAGACCAATTATTCAAAGGATAAGAACATCTGGCATTTATCGCATGAGGGGCTTGACCTTGAGGATCCGAAAAACGAGCCGCTTTATAATAAAGAGGGCTTTCTTGAAATGGGCGTTTCCCCTGAAATGGCTCCCGACAAGCCGACCTATGTAACGCTCCACTTTGAAAAGGGTCTGCCGACTGCGGTAAACGGCAAGGAAATGGGCGCTGTTGAACTTGTGGAAACGCTTAATAAGCTTGGCGGCGAAAACGGTATAGGCTTGCTTGATATAGTTGAAAACAGGCTTGTGGGTATGAAGTGCCGCGGCGTGTACGAGACTCCCGGCGGCGCTATTCTCTACAAGGCGCACAAGGTGCTTGAAACCCTTTGCCTTGACAAGGAAACCTCTCATTACAAAGCGCTTGTGGCTCAAAAGCTTGCGGACTTAGTTTACAGCGCACAGTGGTTCTCCCCTCTTACAAAGGCGATACTTTCCTTTGTTAAGACAACGCAGGAGACTGTTACGGGTGATGTTAAATTAAAGCTTTACAAGGGCAATATGATAAATGCGGGAGTTTCCTCTCCGTATTCGCTCTATGACCCCGAAATAGCCACATTCGACGAAGACGATGTTTACAACCAGTCCGACGCTACCGGCTTTATAAACCTTTACGGTCTGCCGACGAGCGTTTACGCAAAAATGAAGGCAAAAAACGGACTGAACTGAAATTACAAAACCTATGCCGCCCGATTATACGGACGGCATATACCATTATTCATAGGAGTGCAAAAAATGGCAAAAATGTGGGCAGGGCGCTTTAAAAAGGCGCTTGACAAGCAGGCGGACGATTTTAATTCTTCGTTTCACTTTGATAACCGTATGTATAAGCAGGATATTACCGGCTCTGTTATGCACGCAAAAATGCTCGGTGACAAAAAAATAATAACCGAAGAGGAAAAAGCCGAGATCATAAAAGGGCTTTCGGGCATTTTAAAGGATATAGAAAACGGCTCGCTTCCGCTTTCGGGCGACGCCGAAGATATACATATGTTTATTGAGGAAAAGCTTACCGAAAGAATAGGCGACTCGGGCAAAAGACTTCACACCGCGAGAAGCCGTAACGACCAGGTGGCGCTTGACGTAAGAATGTATATGTCGGACGAATGCGAGGAAATAGGCGGGCTTATTTTAAAGCTTATTTCGGTTATAACCGAAAAGGCAAAGCAGAACACCGACGTTATAATGCCGGGCTACACCCACTTACAGCGCGCACAGCCGATAACCTTTGCGCACCACATTTTAACCTATGCGTTTATGTTAAAGCGCGACTTTGAAAGAATTGCCGACGCAAAAAAACGGATGATTTCCCAGTGTCCGATAGGCTCCTGTGCGCTTGCCGGTACCACATATGATACCGACCGTTATTTTGAGGCGGAGCATTTGGGCTTTACGGGCATATCGCTTAACAGCATTGACGGTGTTTCGGACAGGGATTTCGGTCTTGAGCTTTTAAGCGCGTTTTCCATTCTTATGATGCACCTTTCGCGTTTTTCCGAGGAAATAATACTCTGGTCAAGCTGGGAATTTAAGTTTGTAGAGCTTGACGACAGCTATACCACGGGTTCAAGCATTATGCCGCAAAAGAAAAACCCCGATATGGCGGAATTGGTGCGCGGCAAAACAGGCAGAGTATACGGCGACCTGATGGGACTGCTTACAACCCTTAAAGGCTTGCCGCTTGCATACAACAAGGATATGCAGGAGGACAAGGAGGCGCTTTTTGACGCAGTAGACACCGTTAAAATGTGTCTTGAAGTGTTTGCGCCTATGGTAGAAACAATGAAAACTCTGCCAGACAATATGTATAAGGCGGCAGGCAAGGGCTTTATAAACGCCACGGATCTCGCTGATTATCTCGTTAAGAAGGGCGTGCCGTTCAGAACCGCCTATAAAGAGGTGGGCGAAATCGTTGCCTACTGCGTTGAAAACGGTCTTGTGCTTGACAATGTTCCCATAGAGAAATACAAGGAGCTTGACAGCATGTTTGACAATGACCTTTATAATGAAATATCGCTTGAAACCTGCGTTTCAAAGCGTATTTCGGCAGGCGGAACAGGCAAAGATTCAGTATCGGAGCAAATTAAATACATAACGGAGTTTTTAAATGAAAAAGGTATTTATTGACGGCAGCGCCGGAACAACGGGACTGCGGATATACGAAAGACTGGAAAACCGAAAGGATATTGAGCTTTTAAAGCTAAGTGAAGAAAACCGCAAGGACAAAAGCGCCAGAAAGGACGCAATAAACAATGCGGATATTGCCTTTTTGTGCCTGCCCGATGACGCAGCAAGGGAATCCGTTTCGCTTTGTGAAAACGAAGATACCGTTATAATAGATACCTCAACGGCACACAGAACCGCAAAGGGTTGGGTGTACGGCTTCCCCGAATTATCACCGGGGCGCAAAGCCGAAATTGCCGCTTCAAAGCGGATAGCAGTTCCCGGCTGCCACGCAAGCGGTTTTATATCCTTAATTTATCCGCTTATAGAAAACGGTATAATAGAAAAAAGCGCCCTGCTTTCCTGCTTTTCGGTGACAGGCTACAGCGGCGGCGGCAAAAAAATGATTGCCGAGTACGAGGGCGAAAACCGTGATATTCTGCTTTCCTCCCCCCGTCAGTACAGCATTGGGCAAACGCACAAGCACCTGCCCGAAATGTCCGCCGTTACGGGAATTGAAAATTATCCCGTGTTCTCCCCTGTCGTCGCCGACTTTTACAGCGGTATGACCGTTACCGTTCCGATTTTTGACAGTATGATAAACGGCAGTGCCGAAGATATTAAGAAAATTTACAAGCAAAAATACACGGGTCCGATAGTAAGCTATGTCGAAAATGCCGACGAAAACGGCTTTATTGCGGCAAATAAGCTGTCGGGCAAGGACAGTATGGAAATATCCGTTGCCGGAAATGATGAAAGAATACTGCTTATTTCACGGTATGATAATTTAGGCAAGGGCGCTTCGGGCGCGGCAATAGAATGTATGAATATTGTTTTGGGACTTCCCGAGACCGAGGGACTAAACATAGGTAAGCCAGAATAAGAGGAATGATATTATGGAATTTATAAAAGGCGGCGTTTGCGCCGCAAAGGGCTTTACCGCCGGCGGAATACACTGCGGAATAAGGAAAAACCGCACAAAGCGCGATTTAGCCCTTATTGTGAGTGAAAAAAGAGCCGCGGCGGCGGCGGTTTACACCACAAACCTTGTAAAGGGCGCGCCGCTTACCGTTACAAAGGCGCATTTAAGTGACGGCTACGCAAAGGCGGTTATATGCAACAGCGGCAACGCCAACACCTGCAACGCAAACGGCATAGAAATAGCCGAGCAGACCTGCGAGTTGCTCGGAAAAGAGCTTAATATACCCCCTGACGATATAGTTGTGGCGTCAACGGGCGTTATAGGTCAGCCGCTTGATATTACCCCAATTAAAAACGGAATACCGAGCCTTGTTAAATCGCTGTCGGCAAACGGCAGTGAGGACGCCGCCGAGGGCATTATGACCACCGATACCAAGGTTAAAGAAATAGCCGTAAGTTTTGAAATAGGCGGCAAAACCTGCAAAATAGGCGGAATTGCCAAGGGCTCGGGTATGATCCACCCGAATATGGCGACAATGCTTGTATTTATCACGACCGACTGCGCCATAAGCCCCGAAATGCTTAAAAAAGCGCTCTCAACCGATATTAAGGAAACCTTTAATATGATAAGCATTGACGGCGACACCTCCACCAACGATATGGTAACGGTGCTTGCGAACGGTATGGCGGAGAACGCCGAAATCACCGCCGAGGGCAAGGATTTTGACAGCTTTATGAAGGCTCTTAATACCGTAAACGTTTATCTTTGCCGCCGCATTGCGGGCGACGGCGAGGGCGCCACAAAGCTTATCGAGTGTACCGTTAAGGGTGCCGACACCCTTAAAACCGCAAAAACGGTTGCTAAATCGGTTATATGTTCTTCACTTACAAAGGCGGCTATGTTCGGCTCTGACGCTAACTGGGGTCGTGTGCTTTGCGCCATAGGCTATTCGGGCGCCGAGGTTGATGTAAACAAAATAGATGTTGCGTTTAAATCGGCAAAGGGCGAAATCGCGGTCTGCAAAAACGGCGCGGGAATACCGTTCAGCGAGGAAAAGGCAAAGGAGATTTTGCTCGAAAATGAGATTGAAATTGCGGTTTCCTTAAACTCGGGCAATTATTCCTCTGCCGCGTGGGGGTGCGACCTTACATACGATTATGTTAAAATAAACGGAGACTACCGTACCTGAGGTGAAAAATATGTCAGTCAACTTAACAAATGCCCAGCGTGCCGAGGTTCTGACGCAGGCGCTTCCTTACATTCAAAAATACTACGGAAAGACCGTGGTTATAAAGTACGGCGGCAACGCCATGGTAAACGAAGAATTAAAGCAGCAGGTTATGGAGGACATTGTGCTTTTATCCCTTATAGGGGTAAAGGTGGTGCTGGTTCACGGCGGAGGACCCGAAATTACCGAAACGCTTAAAAAAATAGGCAAGGAATCGGTTTTTGTGGACGGACTGAGGGTTACCGACAAAGAGACTGCCGAGGTTGTGCAAATGGTGCTTGCCGGAAAGATTAACAAAAGCCTTGTAAATCTGCTTGAGGTAAAGGGCGGCAAGGCTATGGGAATTTCGGGTATGGACGGACATTTGATAGAAGCCGAGGCAAAGGACGAACGGCTCGGCTTTGTAGGAAGTATCACAAAGGTCAATGTTGAGCCTATATTTGACCTTTTAAGCCATGATTACATACCCGTTGTTTCAACCGTGGGCTGTGATATGAAAGGTAACATCTACAACATAAACGCCGATACCGCCGCCGCCTGCATAGCGGGAGCCATGAATGCCGAAAGACTTATTACAATGACCGATATTGCCGGCATTTTAAAAGATAAGGACGAACCCTCCTCGCTTATTCCCTGCATTGATATCGAAGAGGCGGAGGAGCTTGAAAAAAGCGGCATAATTTCGGGCGGAATGATACCCAAAGTGGAATGTTGTATAGACGCCATACACAAGGGCGTTAAAAAGGTTATTATTATGGACGGACGGGTTCCCCACGCATTGCTTATAGAAACACTTACGGACGAGGGTGCGGGAACAATGGTAAGCGGAGATAAAAATGAGCATCGTTAAAGAAAAAGACAGTAAATATATCGCAAATACATACGCGCGTTTCCCCGTTGTAATAACAGGCGGCAAGGGTTCTCTGCTCTTTGACGAAAACGGAAAAGAATACATAGACCTTGCGACAGGTATTGCCGTTAACACCTTCGGTGCGGCGGACAGCAAATGGGTAAGCGCCGTAACCGAGCAGTTAGGCAAAATTCAGCACACCTCAAACCTCTATTACACCGCGCCGCAAACAGAACTTGCAAAAGTTTTGTGCGAGAGAACAGGGTTTAAAAAGGTATTTTTCTCAAACTCGGGAGCGGAAGCCAATGAATGTGCGATAAAGGCGGCACGCAAATACGCCGCAGAAAAAAAGGGCAAGGATTATTACGAAATAATAACCCTTAAAAACAGCTTTCACGGCAGAACCGTAACCACCCTTGCCGCAACGGGGCAGGAGGTTTTTCACAAGGACTTTTTACCTCTTACCGAGGGCTTTTGTTATGCCGAGGCTAACAACATACAAGACCTTGAAAACACGGTTAAAGCACACAAAACCGCCGCAATTATGCTTGAATGCGTTCAAGGCGAGGGCGGAGTTGTGCCGCTCGATACCGAATTTGTAAAAAAAGCCGCCAATATAGCCGAAAAAAAGGATATTCTTTTAATTATAGACGAGGTTCAAACCGGCAACGGCAGGACGGGAAAGCTCTATTCATATATGAATTACGGCATTTCGCCCGATATTGTAACAACCGCAAAGGGCTTGGGCGGCGGACTGCCGATAGGCGCCACGCTGCTCGGCGAAAAGGTGCAGGATATTTTCACCCCCGGCTCCCACGGCTCTACTTTCGGCGGAAACCCCGCGGTGTGCGCGGGGGCGCTCAGCATTATAAACCGAATAGACTCAGCATTACTTGAGGGTGTAAAGCAAAAATCGGATTACATATTTTCCAAATTAAAGGGCGCAAAGGGTGTAAAATCCGTTTCGGGCTTGGGGCTTATGATAGGCATAGAAACCGAAAAAGACGCGGCTGACGTTATAAACGAGTGCATTAAAAACGGTGTGTTTGTTATAAAGGCAAAAAACAAGGTTCGGCTGCTGCCCGCGCTTAATATACCCGATGATTTACTTAAAAAAGCAATAGAAATATTAAAGAAAGCCTGCGAGGTGTAAAAAATGGATTTAAAGGGAAAAAACTTTTTAAAGCTGCTTGATTTTTCGGCAGAGGAAATAGGCTGTCTTATTGATCTGGCGGCGGAGCTTAAATACAAAAAGAAAAACGGCATACCGCACACATTGTGCAGCGGCAAAAACATTGCGCTTATTTTTGAAAAAACAAGCACAAGAACCCGCTGCAGCTTTGAGGTTGCGGCGCATGACCTCGGTATGGGTGTGACCTACCTTGACCCCGCAGGCTCGCAGATAGGCAAAAAGGAAAGCATTGCCGATACCGCAAGGGTATTAGGCAGAATGTTTGACGGCATTGAGTACCGCGGCTACGGGCAGGAAATTGTGGAGGAACTTGCAAAATACGCGGGTGTGCCCGTTTGGAACGGGCTTACAAACGAATTCCACCCCACGCAGATATTAGCCGATTTTCTTACAATAAAGGAGCATTTGGGTAAGCTCAAAGGCGTAAACTTTGTTTATATGGGGGACGCGCGCTACAATATGGGCAACTCGCTTATGGTGGGGTGTGCTAAAATGGGGCTTAACTTTACCGCCTGCGCGCCCGAAAGCTATTTCCCCGACAAAGCGCTTATAAATACCTGCAAGGAAATAGCAGCCGCAAGCGGCGCAGAGCTGCACTTTGAAACAGACCCCGTAAAAGCTACAAAGAACGCAGACGTTATTTATACCGACGTTTGGGTATCTATGGGCGAGCCGGTTGAGGTTTGGGAGGAGCGGATAAAAGCGCTTTCGCCCTATCAGGTAAACGAAAAAATAATGGCAAACGCTAAGGAAACGGCAATATTTATGCACTGCCTGCCCGCTTTTCACGACCATAAAACGGGTATCGGCAAGGAAATGGGTGAAAAGTTCAATATGCCCGCCTTTGAAGTGACCGACGGCGTTTTTGAGTCTCCGCAGTCGGTAGTGTTCGACGAGGCAGAAAACCGTATGCACACAATAAAAGCCGTTATGGCGGCAACTTTAGGTTGACAAAATGAAGAGATATTTAATTTTAGAGGACGGCACGGTCTTTGAGGGTAAAGCCTTCGGCGCGGACGTACCAGCCGTAGGCGAGCTTGTTTTTACAACGGGTATGTGCGGATATATTGAAACACTTACCGACGAAAGCTATTTCGGTCAGATAGTACTTCAGACCTTTCCGCTTATCGGAAATTACGGAATAATCGAAGAGGATTTCGAGGGTGACTGCTCCGTTAAGGCATACGCGGTACAGGAGGCTTGCGATAATCCCTCTAACTTCCGTATGCAAAAAACGCTTGACGCCTTTTTAAAGGAAAAAGGAATACCCGGTATTTGCGGAATTGACACAAGATCCGTTACAAAAAGAATAAGGGAAAAAGGCGTTATGAACGCCGCAGTGGCGGATGAAATTCCCGACAAATTGAATTTTATCAAGGACTATAAAATTGTAAAAGCCGTAGAGAGCGTTACCGTAAAGGAACCCCGTGTTTACAATGAAAACGGGAAATACAGCGTGGTACTTATCGATTACGGCGCAAAGCGCAATATTATAAGAGAGCTTGTAAAGCGTGACTGCCGTGTCACGCTTGTTCCGGCATCCGCATCGGCAGAGGAAATTTTATCCCTTAAGCCCGGCGGTATTATGCTTTCCAACGGACCGGGAGATCCTGCGGAAAATGTTTACGAAATAAATGAGATTAAAAAGCTTGCCGGTAATGTGCCGATATTCGGAATCTGCCTCGGTCATCAGCTTTTGGCTCTCTCGCTCGGCGCCCATACCGAAAAGCTTAAATACGGACACAGAGGAGTAAACCAGCCGGTCAAGGAAACAGACGGTAAAAGAACATATATTACAAGTCAAAACCATGGCTATGCCGTGGTATCTGACAGCATAAAAAGCGGTAAAATCAGCTTTATTAACGCCAACGACGGCACTTGTGAGGGTATAGATTATCCCGAAATAAACGCTTTTTCGGTGCAGTTTCACCCCGAAGCGTGTTCGGGTCCCCGTGATACCGCTTTTTTGTTTGACCGCTTTATAGGACTTATGGAGGAAAAATAAATGCCGCTTGACAGTAACATAAGAAAAGTAATGGTAATAGGCTCAGGCCCCATAGTTATCGGTCAGGCGGCGGAGTTTGATTATGCGGGAGCGCAGGCGTGCCGCATTTTAAAGGAAGCCGGCGTTAATGTTGTGCTTGTAAACTCCAACCCTGCCACAATAATGAACGACAAAGCCCTTGCGGACGAAATATATTTAGAGCCGCTCACCGAGGAAACGGTCAAGCGCATTATTTTAAAGGAAAAGCCCGACAGTCTTTTAGCGTCCTTAGGCGGTCAGACGGGACTTACCATAGCTATGCAGCTTGACAAGGACGGATTTTTGGAAGAAAACAATGTCCGTCTTATCGGTACAAACGCCGAAGCCATTGACAAAGCCGAGGACCGTCAGCTTTTCAAGGAAACAATGGAAGAAATCGGCGAGCCTACCATACCCTCGGACATTGCGAATGATATAAATACCGCGCTTCAAATCGCAGATAAAATAGGCTATCCCGTTATAGTGCGACCCGCATTTACATTGGGCGGTGCCGGAGGCGGCGTTGCGTACAGCGACGAGGAGCTTAAAGTAATAGCCAAAACAGGACTTGACGCCTCCCCCATTACGCAGATATTGGTTGAAAAATATATTTTCGGCTGGAAAGAAATTGAATTTGAGACAATGCGTGACTCCGCAGGCAATGTTATAGCCGTGTGCAGTATGGAAAACTTTGACCCCGTAGGCATACATACGGGCGACAGCATTGTCGTCGCCCCTGCGCTTACATTATCGGACAAAGAGTATCAAATGCTCCGCAGTGCGGCGCTTAACATTATAACCGCTCTCGGTATTGTGGGCGGCTGTAACTGCCAGTTTGCGCTCTCGCCCGACAGTTTTGACTACGCCGTAATCGAGGTAAACCCCCGTGTTTCCCGTTCATCGGCTTTAGCGTCTAAGGCTACGGGTTATCCGATTGCGAAGATAACCACAAAAATCGCCCTCGGCTATACACTTGACGAAATCACAAATGACATTACGGGAAAGACCTGTGCCTGCTTTGAGCCGGCTCTTGACTATGTTGTTGTAAAACTGCCCAAGTGGCCGTTTGAAAAGTTTGCGGGCGCCCCGAGAACACTCGGAACGCAAATGAAAGCGACCGGCGAGGTAATGGCTATTGCCGAAAGCTTTGAAGAGGGTATTATGAAAGCTGTAAGGGGTGCGGAAATATCGCTTGACACCTTAAACGCCGCTCCGCTTTCCGACAAACCTGTAAGGGAAAGGCTGAAGGAAACTGATGACCGCCGCCTTTTCACGGTTTTCGAGGCACTTAAAAGCGGAATCACAGTGGATGAAATACACGGCATTACAAGAATAGATGAGTTTTTCCTGTATAAGCTTTTAAAACTCGCGAATTTCGAAAACGAAATAAAGAACGGTATTACGGACGAGCTTTACTTTAAGGGTAAGCGGCTCGGTTATACCGACGGCGCTTTAAAAAGGCTTTCGGGCGCCGCCGTTTTACCCGAACTTCACTACTCATACAAAATGGTTGATACCTGCGGCGCTGAATTTGACGCGGTTACTCCCTATTTTTACTCTGCGGTGGGCAGAGAGTGCGAGTCCCGCCCGTTCAAGCGCAGCGGCAAGCCCGTAATTATGGTCTTGGGTTCGGGGCCTATCAGAATAGGTCAGGGTATAGAGTTCGACTATTCGTCCGTTCACTGCGTCTGGACGCTCAAAAGCCTCGGCTATGATGTTGTTATCGTAAACAACAACCCCGAAACCGTATCGACCGATTACGACACCGCGGACCGCCTGTATTTTGAGCCGCTCTGCGAAGAGGATGTAATGAGCATTATACAGGTGGAAAAGCCCGTGGGCGTGGTTGTCGCTTTCGGCGGACAAACAGCCATTAAGCTTACAAAATTCCTGGGTGAAAACGGCATAAACATTTTGGGCACCTCGGCAGAGGGAATCGATTTGGCGGAGGACAGGGAACGCTTTGACGCCTTGCTTGAACAATTCGGCATCAAGCGCCCGAAGGGCTTTGGCGTAAATACCTTGGATGAGGCGTTAAACGCCGCCGAAGCCTTAGGCTATCCCGTACTTTTGCGCCCGTCCTATGTAATAGGCGGTCAGAATATGAAGATAGTCCACAATGGGGACGAGGTGCGGATATATATGGAACGCATCCTGTCGGGCGGCATAGACAATCCCGTGCTTGTGGACAAATATATGCCGGGCAAGGAGCTTGAAGTGGATGTTATTTCGGACGGCTGTGATGTTCTGATTCCGGGCGTTATGCAGCACATTGAGCGTGCAGGAGTCCACAGCGGAGACTCCATCGCCGTATATCCCCCGTACAGCATTAATGATAAAATGATGGGGCGTATAGTTGACTGCTCGCAAAAATTAGCGCTTGCCCTCGGCACAAAGGGTCTTGTAAACATACAGTATCTTATCTACAACAACGAGCTTTATGTAATAGAAGTAAATCCCCGTGCTTCAAGGACGGTTCCGTATATCAGCAAGGTAACAGGCGTTTCTATGGTGGATATAGCCTCCCGTGTTATGACAGGGGCAACGCTTAAAGAAATAGGCTGCGGTACGGGACTTCACAAAACGCCGCCGTATTTTGCGGTTAAGGTGCCTGTTTTCTCATTTGAAAAGCTGAGTGATGTAAACTCATACTTGGGTCCCGAGATGAAATCGACAGGCGAGGTTCTCGGAATCGGCAAAACGCTTGAAGAAGCGCTTTTCAAGGGGCTTACCTCTGCCGGTCTTAAATGCAAATCATCTCTTACCGGCGGCGATACGGGCGTACTTTTAAGCGTTGACACGCACGATCAGCAGGAGGTTTTGTCGCTCGCCAAAAAGCTGTATGATTTAAAATTCAAGCTTTATGCAACACCCGAAACCGCACAGTCTATAAAAATGCTCGGTATTTCCGTAACCGAGGTCGGCGGCATAAAGGAAAGCGACAACGCCTTTGCGCTCCTTGAAAGCGGCGATATAAGCTATATAATTTATACCGGCGCATTGATGGACTCAACGGTTGACGACTATATTGCGCTTCACCGCAAGGCATTACAGCTCTCAATCCCCTGCCTTACCTCGCTTGACACGGCAAATGCGCTTGCGGATATAATCGCAAGCAGGTACAGCGAAGAAAACACCGAGCTTGTGGATATAAACAATATGCGAAAATCACGCAAAACGCTTAAATTCGCAAAAATGCAGGGCACGGGCGACGATTATATTTTCATAGAGAATTTTGACAACTCCGTCACCTGCCCCGAATCGCTTTGCATAAGCCTTTGCGACAGGCATAAGGGCGTAGGCGGCTTCGGCATAGTTTTGATTGAGGATTCAAAGGTTGCCGACGCTAAAATGCGAATATACAACCGTGACGGCTCGGAGGGAAAAATGGCAGGCAACTGTATTCGCTGTGCCGCAAAATTCCTTTATGACAACGGCTTTATTACAGGCGACACTGCGGTTATTGAAACGGCAAGCGGAATAAAGGAGCTAAAGCTTTATATGTCCGACGGCAAGGTCACGCTTGCCTCGGCGGATATGGGCAAAGCGGATTTCTCCGCAAAAAATCTTCCCTCTACGGTAAATTCGGAGCAAATTAACGATTACCCCTTAACCGTCGGCGGAAAATGCTATAATATAACCTGCGTGAATGTGGGGAATCCGCATTGTGTAGTGTTCTGCGACAACATCGACGCAATAGATATAGAAGCGATAGGACCTCTGTTTGAGAACGCACCGATATTCCCCGAACGCATAAACACCGAGTTTGTGCGTGTTGTTAATACAAATATGCTTAAAATGCGTGTTTATGAAAGAGGAAACGGCGAAACCTATGCCTGCGGAACAGGCGCCTGCGCCGCTGTTGCGGCGGCGGTTAAAAAAGGTCTTTGCCCCAAGGGCGAGGACATAACCGTCAAGGTAAAGGGCGGCGACCTAATTGTAAATTATACCGATGAAAGAATTATTCTTACGGGCGACGCCGTTCTTGTATACGAAGGCATAACAGAGTATTAAACAAAAAGAAAAACCGCCGTACGGCTGAGGCTCAAGCCTGCCGTACGGCGGTTTTGTTTATATCTTATTTTTTCTTTGCGGCAGCTTTTTTGGCCTTGTAGCGCCTCCATATAACCCAAAGCGGACCCGCAATAAACAGCGAGGATACCGCACCCGAAACTATACCGAAGGCCATAGGAATGGCAAATGTGCGGAGAGTTGACAGACCGAACAGCTCGGATACCGTAACTATGGTCATAACCGCAACAAATGTGGTGAGCGATGTAATTACATTTCGCTTTAATGTGGTATTAATGCTTGCGTTTACAACCTCGCCGATTTCCGCGTCGGGCATAAGCCGTTTGTTTTCACGCACACGGTCGTAAATAACTATGGTATCGTTAAGCGAATAACCGAGGATCGTAAGCACGACCGCAATATAGTTTGAGTCAAGCTGAAGCTTGAACAGCACACAGGTAAAGAAGGTTATAAGCACATCGAAAACCAGTGCGCAAAGCGCCGTAACCGCCGCGGACACACCGCCTATTCTTCTGAATCTTATACCTACATATATTACAACGAGAATTGCGGTTATAACGACCGCAACAACGCTCTTGACAAAGAAAGAGCCTGCCACCGTAGGACTTACCGAGTTTGAATTGTAAAGAGCTATCTCGTTATCCGCAAACTTTTCGGTAAGGCTTTTAGTAAGCTCCTCCTGTTTTTCGGCGGAAACCGAATTCTTGCCTACCAGCGCTATTTCAAAGGTCTTTGTATCGCCGGCAAGCGAGGTGCTTTTTGAAACGGTAAAGGATTTGTCAAGCACGCCTTTTGCCGTACTTTCAATATCTGCGTCGCTTATATCACCGGTATATGAATATGATATTTTTGTACCGCCGCCGAAGTTAATGTCAAGCTTTACGCCGAAGCCGGGAACGAATATAAACACTATTCCGGCAAGAAAAATTACAGCGTAAACGATAAGTACCTTTTTAAGTGATTTATTGAAATCAATATTAATCTTACGCATTTTTCTTACCTCCGTAAAGCCAGGGCTTTCTTAAGAACTTTAATTGTGAAATGCTCTTAAGCATATACTTTGAGGCAAGCACACCCATTATAAGGTTGAACACAACGCCCATTAAAAGCGTATAACCGAACGAGTAAATAGAACCTGTTATGGAAGAACCGAATAGCGACATTATGGGTGAGAATATTTTCGCAAGGAAATTATCCGGCGTACCGAACGCACCCATAAGCACCACGGAAACTATGATTATGGTTACATTTCCGTCGATAATAGCGCTCAGCGAGTTTTTATATCCGCTGTCTATTGCGCCGTCGATAGTCTTGCCCTTCTTGAATTCGTCCTTTATACGCTCGGAGGCTATAACATTACAGTCAACACCCACGCCGACAGAAAGAATAATACCCGCAATACCCGGTATTGTAAGGGTAAAGCTCGAAGCGTTCGGGAAAAATCCCGATATTGCCGCTATTGTTCCGGCAAGCTGACCGAGCAATGCGATAGACGCCACAAATCCGTTAAGACGGTAAAGCAACATCATCATTAAGCAGACAATTCCGAATGCTATCGAACCCGCAACTATCATTACATGAAGCGCGTCGTTACCGAGCGACGGTGAAATTATCTGAAGCTTGCTGTCGTCAACGGTGAGCGCAAAGGGAAGTGAGCCCGCGTTTATCTTATCGGCAAGGTCCTTTGCGGCGTCGGCGTTCTCCATACCGTCTATATAAGCGCTGCCGTTTGTAATGGCGGTGTTTACCGTAGGTGCGGAAATCTCCTGATCGTCCATCCAAATAGAGATCTTGCTTCCCACAAGCTCTGCAGTAGCGGCGGCGAACTTTGAGGAGCCGGCGTCGGTGAATGTAAGATACACCACATAAGCGCCGCTGTCATTTACGCCTGCCTGCGCGTTTTTAATATCCTGCGCGCCGCTTAAGATAACATCATTCTTATCCTCGTTGCGGCAGAATTTAAGCAAAGCGGTCTCTCCCAACTCCTGCACAGCCGCGGCGGCGTCAAAATTGCTCTCGCCCGCCGCCCACGGGAACCTTACGATTATCTGGTGGTTATCGTTATCCGTGTACACCTCGTAATCGGTGATGTTCTTGTTTACAAGGCGTGTCTCAACAATAGCCTTTGCGGCGTCCATATCCTCTTTTGTTATATCAACGCCTGATTTATCCGGTGAAAATACGGCTTCCACGCCGCCTCTTATATCAATTCCCCAGCGGATATCCTCCGCTCCCTTGATATATACCTTTTTGGTATCGCCATAGTAGCTGCTTGCACCGAAAAAGGCTCCGTAGGTTAAAGCCAAAATCAGTATAAGCACCACGAAAAACACCGGTTTACCGGTTCTTTTAGACTTCATCGGCAAGTCCTCCAAATATGTACTTATTCACTAATTATACATAAAACATCTTGTAAAGTCAATAATTTCCCTTAAAAACCGCCGACCTTACTGTTTTTCCGCTATAAGCTTTTCGAGCGCGGCATACTTGACCGCAACACTCAGTACCAGCGACGCCTTTTTGATTTCCTCAACCGAGGGGTAGGACGGAGCTATTCTTATATTTGAGTCATTCGGGTCAATGCCGTAGGGGTAAGTGGCGCCCGCAGGCGTAAGTATCATACCGGCGTTGGCGCAAAGCTGCTCTACACGCTTGGCGCACCCGTCAAGCACATAAAGGCTTATGAAGTAGCCACCCTTCGGATTTGTCCAGCGCGCGATTCCCGTATCCGAAAGCTGTTTTTCAAGCTCGGCAAGCACTGATTCAAACTTAGGCCTTAATATATCCGCATGGCGTTTCATATGGCGCTCTATATCAGCCGGAGTTTTGAACATTCTTGCGTGTCTTAACTGATTAAGCTTATCGGGCCCTATGGTCTGATACTTCATTCTGCCCTTTAAAAGCGCAACATTGTTGGGGCTTGCCGCCTCAACCGCAACGCCGGCGCCGGGGAATGTAATCTTTGAGGTTGAAGTAAATATTATCGGCAGATCGGGGTTGCCCGCCTTTACGCACTCATCATAGAGGTTTAATAGCTTATCGCCGTCGTCATAAAGGTCGTGTACCGCATAGGCATTGTCCCAGAAAATTCTGAAATCGCCTGCCGCGGGCTTTAGGTGTGCCATTCTTCTTACCGTTTCGTCAGAATAAGTTATACCCTCGGGGTTTGAATACTTCGGAACGCACCATATGCCCTTTACGCTTTCGTCTTTTACAAGCTCCTCTACCCTGTCCATAACAGGTCCGTTCTCATCTGTGGGAACGGAAATAAGCTCAAAGCCGAAATATTCGGTTATGGCAAAATGACGGTCATATCCCGGAACGGGGCACAAAAATTTAAGCTTGCCCTGCTTTCCCCAGGGTTCGCCGCCCATACCGTGGGTCATAGCCTGCACAATGGTGTCAAACATCATATTAAGCGAGGAATTTCCGCCTACTATTATCTGCTCGGGAGCAAGTCCCAATATTTTACCGAAAAGTATTTTAAGCTCCTGAAGTCCGTCGAGTCCGCCGTAGTTTCTGCAATCTATACCGCTTATGTTTTTAAATCCGGTATCGTTGCCCACAAGGTCGAACATCTCGCCGCTTAAATCCATATTGTCAAAACCGGGCTTGCCCCTTGACATATCAAGCGACAAATGGAGCGATCTTAAATGCTCGTACTCATGGCGCACGCTTTTGAACTCCTCAGACAATTCATCCAAATTCATATTTAAGTAATCTGACATAATAACGCCTCCTGTAGCCTATTAAATATACCTCATTTCGGCACTTTTTTCAAGGCTTATTTTAAAAAAAACCCTGCCGCAGGGGCAGGGACAAAAACATATATTATCCGCAAAATCTTGTTGATATTCTTTTAAAGCAGTCGTTCGGGGAGTAATCCCACTCTTCAAGCTTATCTCCGCTGAAGAAATATTTTATCGGCGGCGTATAGTCGCTGTCAAAGCTGTCGATAATTATAAGCTTTATTTTCATTTTTTCCCGTATTATGCTTTTTATATACACGCTTGCCTGCTGACCGATAAAAACATCGGGTCTGGGCTCGGCAAGTCCCGCGAGGTTCGGCGTAAGCTCCACAAAAACCCCGTAATCCTCAACGCTTCTTATAACTCCCGTAACGGTCTGCCCCGGTGAAAACATAGCGGCATTTTCCTCCCAGGTTCCCAAAAGCTCCTTATGCGACAGGGTTATTCTTCCGTCGTCGGCTATGCTTTTAATAATGACCCTTATATCGTCTCCCACCTTGAAACGGTCCCTCGGATGAGAAATGCGGGAAACCGATATGGCGTCTATCGGCAAAAGCGCCGCGTTTCCGCAGCCTATATCGCAAAACGCCCCGAACGATTCAAGGTGCGTTACCTTGGCATTAATTACATCGCCGGTCTTTTTTGAACCGGTTATGTATTTTTTGCAAAGCTCCTGCGCGCATTTTCTTGAAAGATATGCGCATGGTCTTCCGAATTCGTCAACCTTAATATCGGTTATAACAAAGCTTACGGGCTTTCCTACCCTTGAAATAAGGGCTATATCTCGGGTGGAGCCGTCAGAAATACCGATAGCTCCCTCCTCACGGGGAATTATTCCCCTCATACAGCCGAGATCCACAATAAGATTATGCTCGGCGTCGCACATAGTTACCGTCGATTCAAGCACCGTCTGCTTGGACTGAGCCTCCGTAAGCGCCGACGGGGTAAAAGCTTTTTTTCCTTCCGCTGCCGTGCCGTTCCATCCTTCCGGGAAAAAACCGTTCATTATTTAATCACCTTTCCTTTTTACATACGGACTTTTATGCCCTGTAACAAATTATATGATGTGAAGGATGAAAAAATGAGCGAATTATGTCCCCTGATAAAATTTTTTTCGGCGAACGCATTTATTTGCGTCCGCCGAAAGAATAACTGTACAGAATTTTGTTTTTTAAAACAGTTTAAAGCCGAAATCCCTTACGGATAAGCCGCATCCCGATGACGATAAAATCGAATTGATTTCATTTATAAACCCGTCGAAAAAATCCGCCATTTGCGCATAGACCTCTTCTTTTGTATATGAGTCGTCCTCTATGCTTAAATAAGAAAAATCCTCGGGCAAAAACTTTGTTCTTGCGGCGGAGCTTTTAAGCTCAATTCTTGCGTCGATCAAAAAACTGTAATTCTCATCTTGTTTGTAAAATGAATATGTGCAATCCGCGGTATCGGAAAGGCTTACCCTAAAACAATCTGTACCCGACAGGCTGTACGCCTCAAAGCTGACATAATTTTGCGAACGGAGTTCACACGGCGTTGAAATAAAATATTTCATATTCCCGACTGTTTTTTCTATTTCAAAAAATTGGGAATTGCCGCTTTCGGCACCGTGCTTTTGCATCCACACAATAAGCGTTTCTATCGGACGGGATGGGTCTGCAACGCCGCAATACTCGCAAAGGTATTTGCCGAAATCATGCTTGCCGTCGGGTGCGGTCTTATCGCTTGTATATTCATAGCCGCAATCTTGGCATCTGTGTTCGGTATATCCGCCGGTTGTACAGTTGGGCGGTAAGACTAAGCTCCTGAAATCATGCCTGCACCCCTTAGTCTCACTGCTTACCGAAGCGCTTTGCGGGGATGAACTGCCGACGGTTTTTTCGGGCACCGATGAGGAAACTTCCGAAACGGGTTCCGAGGTATGTATATCCTCTGTTTTGGAAACCGCGCTTTCCTCTTTATTTGTAACAGCCGAAGAATAGGCGTTGTTTGACGCCGTAATATCCTTACTGCTTTTGCAGCCGCACACAGCCGCGATTATACCTATACAAAGAAGCCCCGCCGCAAACCGTCTTTTCATTTTTTACCTCTCAATTACTTTTATATCAGAAAAAAGAATATAGTCCGTCATATGTACTGTTTTCTTTTTTACCGCTTACTGTCATTATAACCCTGCACGGCTGTCTAAAAAGCCGTATACGCTGTTAAATATCTGCTCCATTCCCGTAATATCCGGGTGACCGCTCTGCCTGCTTATGCCGTTAAGCTTTATGTAAGAAACCCCGTAAAGTTCGCACAGCTTTACAATACCGTTTGTAATTTCTTCCTTGATTTCGGCGTTATTTATAATTACAACCGTATCGGCTTTCGGAAGATTTTTCTTTATAGCCTTTAAAAGATAGGAAAATGCCGGCAAGGTACTTTTTAAACTTTCGCAATCAAGGTTTTCCGTTTTCACTTCTCCTACGGGCGAGTTTGCCCAGCTGTCGTTAGTGCCGCCGAAAACAAAAAATGTATCAATGGTATTTTCTTTAAAAAATCCCTCACCGCAAAGCCTGTCGAATCTGCCTATAAACGAGGTCTCGGGGCAATAGCTTCCTTCGTAGCCTGTGTTACATATTGTGGTACCCGAATAGCTTTCGTTGCGGATCAACACGGAATCGGTGTTTTCGGCAAGCTTATACCACCAAGTTTGAGCTTTATTCGTTACATCGGTATTGTTTTTAGGCTCTGTGAAGTACCACGAATGGTAGCTTTGCGGTATACAGCCCTCAAAGGTAGAGTAGCTGTCTCCCAAAATAAAAACATTTCCTATATTAAGCATCGCAAATCCCCCCCTCGGTTTACACAATTATACTTTCACACACGAAATATGTCAAGAGAAATCATTGCTTAGCCCTTGTCTCGCAATAAGCACAACGGTAAATGCGGTTTTCCCTGTCGGTCAGCTTAAAAATGTGCGGCAGCTCCTGCTCGGTTGAGGTTATGCACCTCGGGTTCTTGCACTTTAAAACATTTGTAAGCTCCCGCGGAAGTTCTATTGTCTTTTTCTCCGCAATTTTTCCGTCCCTTATTACATTTACGGTAACAAATGGGTCGATATATCCCAAAATATCGGTATCGACATCAAAATCGGAGTCGATTTTAATAATATCCTTTTTTCCTGTTTTGCGGCTGGCAACATTTTTTATAAGCGCCACAGAGCAGTCAAGCGTATCAAGCCCCAAAAGCCTGTATATTTCCATAGCCTTGCCCGCGGTTATGTGGTCTATTACTATTCCGTTTTTTATAGAATCGATATTCAATTATTCCACCCCCAAAAGCATTAAGATGAGCGCCATTCTCATATATTTACCGTAAAGCACCTGCTTGAAATAACAGGCTCTTTTATCGCTGTCCACCGCAACGCTTATTTCGTTTACCCTCGGCAGCGGATGAAGCACCCTTAATCTGTCCCCCGCAAGCGCCATTTTTTCGGGCGTTAAAATGTACGAATCCTTAAGCCTTAAGTAATCCTCTTCGTTAAAAAACCTTTCCTTTTGCACACGGGTCATATAAAGTATATCAAGGTCTGCTATTACGCCCTCAAGGCTGTCGGTTTCACGGTACTCTATACCTGCTTTATCGAGCTTATCCTTTACATAGCCGGGCAGCTTTAATTCGTTAGGGGAAATAAGCACAAATTTAACGCCTTTATACCGTATAAGCGCGGAAATCAGCGAATGTACCGTTCTGCCGAACTTTAAGTCGCCGCAAAAGCCTACCGTAAGATTGTCAAAGCCGCCCTTTTCACGGTATATGGTAAGCAGATCGGCAAGGGTCTGCGTGGGGTGACTGTGTCCGCCGTCGCCTGCGTTTATCACAGGGATAGAGGCGTTTTTTGCGGCGACAAGCGGCGCTCCCTCCTTCGGGTGGCGCATAGCTATAATATCGGCATAGCAGGAAACCACCCTTGCGGTATCCGCAACGCTCTCTCCCTTGGACGCCGAGGAGCTTTGCGCCTCGGAAAAGCCGAGTACATTACCGCCGAGCTCGTACATTGCGGCTTCAAAGCTGAGCCTTGTTCTGGTAGACGGTTCAAAAAACAGCGTGGCTAGCTTTTTGCCCCTGCATTTTTCGGAATATTTTAATGGATTTTCTATAATATCGTTGGCTGTGGCGATAAGCCCGTCTATTTCCTCGGTTGTAAGCTCCGAAATATCTATAACACTTCTCAATTCTATCATTCCTTTTCGCCGTTTATTTAGTGTGGCAGGATCCAAACCTGCCACGCCTACGAAACAAAATTTTGCATAATACATTGCCTCAAAACTTGAAATACGTCAGTATTCCTGCGTTTAGTCGGCTTCGTCTTATGACAAAATTTTTAGTTTCGGTAGGTTAAAAGTTTCTGCCGCCGAATTTTTTATTCGGCGAAGCGAGAAATTTGCAGCAAGGCTAACGCCTTGCAAAAATGAACGCAAAGCCGCAATCTAAAAGGCGGCGAGCGAAACCGCGGCAGGTTTGGATCCTGCCACACTAAGATAATTCTTTATGCGTTCCACATTTTCACGGTTTTTTTCGTCTTTTTCAAGGTATTCAATAATATCGTATACATTAACGACCGAATACACAGGAAAACCGAATTCCTCACTTATCTCTTTCATTGCCGATTTTTCGGTCTTGCCCTTTTCACAGCGGTCCACCATAACGAATACGGCGGCGACCTTAACGCCGTCAAGCCTTGATAAAATCTCCATACTCTCCCTTATTGCGGTTCCGGCGGTTATAACATCCTCGACTATTACCGCTTCTTCACCGGCTTTCGGCTTATAGCCTACGAAAACGCCGCCCTCGCCGTGGTCCTTTTCCTCCTTGCGGTTGAAAAAGAACGGCAGATCAAGTCCGTTTTTTGAAAGCGCGGCCGCCACCGATACCGCTATCGGAATACCTTTATAGGCAGGGCCGTAAAGCACGGCTTTTTTATTACCGAGCTTTTCAAAATACGCCTTTGCGTAAAATTCGCCGAGACGGCTTATCTGAGCGCCGGTCTTAATTTCCCCGGCGTTTATGAAATACGGTATCTTTCTGCCGCTTTTGGCAGTGAAATCCCCAAATTTCAGCACTCCGGCGGACTCTAAAAACTCAATAAATTCGTGTTTATAGCTTTGCATTTTTATCACCTATCCTATAAATTCCCGAACACAGCGTTCGTATGCCGCAACGGGATCCGCCGCCGCAGTTATCGGTCTGCCTACCACTATGTAGTCGCTCCCGATCTCCCTTGCTTTTTCGGGCGTTGTCACACGGGACTGGTCGCCCTTATCGCCGTCGGCAAAGCGTATGCCCGGTGTTACGGTTAAAAATCCGCTGCCGCAGGCGCCGTGAACCGCCGCCGCCTCAAGCGGAGAGCAAACAACGCCGTCAAGTCCCGATTCCTTTGCGTTTTCGGCGTAATGCATAACCACATCCTCCATTTTACCGGTTATTAAGAGATCCTTATGCATTGCCTCCTCGCTTGTAGAGGTAAGCTGTGTTACGGCTATAAGCAGCGGACGAGTGCCGTCGGGGCGCGTCAGCCCCTCTATTGCGGCGGTCATCATAGCCTTTGTGCCCGCAGCGTGCAAATTGCACATATCCACATCAAGGCGCGATAATACCGCCATAGATTTTTTAACCGTGTTCGGAATATCGTGCAGTTTTAAGTCAAGAAAAATTTTGTGTCCCCTTTCCTTAATTTCCCTTACTATCTGCGGACCCTCGGCGTAAAAAAGCTCCATTCCGATTTTTACAAACGGTTTTTTGCCCTCGAATTTGTCAAGAAACTCAAGACAGCTCTTTTTATCGCTGAAATCGCAGGCAATTATAACATCCTTACCCATTGTGCGCTCCTCCTGTTATTTCGCTTAGTTTTTTAATTCCGTATTTTTCCATTGCGGCAGGCAATCCCTCAATAATGCTTTTGCAGGCATACGGCTCCACAAGGTTTGCCGCTCCCACCTCTGTCGCTGTCGCACCGGCAAGCATAAACTCGATAACATCCTCGGCAGAGGCTATTCCGCCCATTCCGACTATCGGAATTTTTACCGCCTTGTACACCTGATAAACCATTCTGACCGCCACGGGCTTTACGGCAGGACCCGACAGTCCGCCCGTTTTGTTTGCAAGCAGCGGCTTTTTGGTCTTTAAATCTATTTTCATACCGAGCAGAGTGTTTATAAGGGAAACTCCGTCCGCTCCCTCCGCCTCGCACGCCCTTGCTATCTCGCAAATATCCGTTACATTGGGCGACAGCTTAATTATTATCGGCTTATCCGTAGCTTTTCTTACCGCTTTGGTTATTTTTGCGGCGCTTTCGGCGTTTGTGCCGAAGGCAAGTCCGCCGCCGTGCACATTGGGGCAGGAAATGTTTATTTCCAGCCACCCGACGCTTTTCTCTCCGCTGAGCCTTTCCGCCGTGTATACATAATCTTCGGCGGAAAAGCCGCTTATATTTGCCATAACCGGCTTTTTATAAACCTGACCGAGCGTTTTAAGCTCGTTTTCAATTACGGCGTCAACCCCCGGATTTTGCAGTCCCACGGCGTTGAGCATACCGGACGGGCATTCCGCAATCCTCGGTGTGGGATTGCCGAAGCGCGGATCCCTGGTAGTGCCTTTAAGGGAAATCGAGCCTAAAATATTTATATCGTAAAATCTTGAAAATTCATAACCGAACCCAAAGGTTCCGCTTGCCGGTATAACGGGATTGTCAAGCGTTATTCCGCAAAGCTTAACGGAAGTGTCTACCATTCTATTTCCTCCCTTAAAAGCACGGGGCCGCCTGTGCATATGCGTTTGGGCCCGTTTTTTGTTTTGCAGGTACAGCCCATACAGGCGCCCGTACCGCAGCCCATACGCTCTTCAAAGCTAAACTGACCGTCGGTCTTAGCCACGGCATCAACCGCCTTTAGCATAGGCTTCGGTCCGCAGGTGTAAAAATATGTGTAGTCGGCGTTTTTTAATGCGTCGGTAACAAAACCTTTGAGTCCGTAGCTTCCGTCAACCGTTGTTACAGCAACAAGTGCGCCGAGGTCACGGAATTCTTTTTCGTAAAATATTTCGTTCTTAGTGTTAAAGCCTAATATCACGCTTACGGTCTTACCCTCCGCTATCAGCTTTTTGCAAAGCCCGTAAAGCGGAGGAACGCCCACGCCGCCGCCTATGAGTATGGGTCTTGTGCCCGACGGCTCCGTATCAAACCCGTTGCCTAGCGATATTAAAAGGTCGAGCTTCTCACCGTTTTTCATACGGCTCAAAGCTTCTGTTCCGGCGCCCACAACCTTGTATATTACCGTGAGTGTTCTGTCGTCTCGGTCGCAAATTGAAATGGGGCGGCGCAGGTAAAGTTCCGGTATTTTAATATTTACAAACTGCCCCGGCGCTGTTATGGGCGAGGTATCACCCGAAAGCACCATTTTAAAAACCGAGGGAGCAATTTGTTCATTAGACAAAATTTCGTAAAAATCCTGTTTCATAGCGTTTCCTTTCAAGCGTCTATTGTGGATATTCCGAGCGTGGTTTCCTCAAGCACATCAAGCAACACCTTTACGGTATCAAGCGAGGTAAACATTGTGATATTGTTTTCAACCGCACAGCGGCGTATTTCATATCCGTCCGACAGAACGCCCGACGAATTCATATCCCTTGTGTTTATAACATAGGTCACATAGCCCTGCCTTATCGCGTCGGTAATTTCACGGCTTCCGTCGCTCAGCTTTCCTACGGCGTGGGTGCGTATGCCGTTTTTCTTTAAAAACGCGGCTGTACCCTCGGTTGCCTGTATGTTAAAGCCCATATTGTAGAAGCGGCGTATAAGCGGAAGTGCCTCTTCCTTATCCTTATCCGCTATGGTGGCAAGTACCGTACCGTAATTCATAACGCTCATTCCGCTTGCCTTAAGCGCCTTGTAAAGCGCACGGGTTAGCTTGTCGTCATAACCTATAGCTTCGCCCGTGGACTTCATTTCGGGCGAAAGATACGCATCAAGTCCCCTGAGCTTTGAGAACGAGAATGCCGGCGCCTTTACATACCAACGCTTTTTTTCCTCACCGTATATTTTATCAAAGCCCTGTTCCTTAAGGCTTTTGCCCAAAATTACAAGGGTCGCAATATCCGCAAGGCTAAAGCCCGTCGCCTTTGAAAGGAACGGAACGGTTCTTGATGAACGGGGGTTTACTTCTATTATAAACACATTTTCGTTCTTATCCACAATGAACTGAATATTATAAAGCCCCACTATGCCTATTCCGAGTCCCAAACGCTTTGTATAATCAAGTATCGTTTCCTTGACCCTTTCGCTGATACTGAAGGTCGGGTACACGCTTATTGAGTCGCCGCTGTGTATTCCCGTGCGCTCAACAAGCTCCATAATACCCGGTACGAATACATCCTTCCCGTCACAGATAGCGTCTACCTCTACCTCTTTACCCGAAATGTATTTGTCAACAAGTACAGGCTTATCCTCGTCTATTTCAACCGCGGTACGAAGATAACGGCGTAACTGCTCCTCGTCCGCAACTATCTGCATCGCCCTGCCTCCCAGCACAAAGGACGGGCGCACAAGCACAGGATAGCCGATTTCCGCCGCCGCCCGAACTCCGTCCTCGATTTTGGTAACCGCTTTACCGTTCGGCTGAGGAATATCAAGCTCCTTTAAAACCTTTTCAAACAGGTCTCTGTTTTCCGCACGGTCTATGGCGGCACAGTCCGTTCCTATTATCTTAACACCGAGACTGCTTAAGCTCTCCGCTAAGTTTATCGCCGTTTGACCGCCTAATGACGCTATTACCCCTATCGGCTTTTCAAGGCGTATGATATTCATAACATCTTCTGTGCAGAGCGGCTCGAAATACAGCTTATCGGAGCAGGTGTAATCGGTCGAGACCGTTTCGGGATTGTTGTTGATTATTATTGCCTCGTAGCCAGATTTTTTAATTGTTGTGACCGCGTGGACGGTGGAATAGTCGAATTCCACACCCTGTCCTATTCTTATGGGTCCCGAGCCTAAAACTATTATTTTCTTTTTATCCGATACTGCCGATTCGTTTTCATCCTCATAGGTAGAGTAAAAATACGGGATATAGCTTTCAAACTCCGAAGCGCAGGAATCTATCATCTTATAAATCGGGAATATGTCCTGTTTTTCCCTTATTTTAAAGACCTCGCCCTCGGTCATACCCCAAAGTTTTCCGATGAACGCGTCAGAAAAGCCCATTTTCTTAGCCGCGTAAAGCGTTTTTATATCACCTATATGCCCTTTAAGCCTATTTTCCGTTTTTACGATATTTCTAATCTTTTCAAGGAACAGCATATCTATTTTTGTTGCGTCGTAAATCATTCCCATATCGGTATTTCGGCGCAAAAGCTCGGCTATGGCATACAGTCTGTCGTCCGTACCGTCCTTTATATACGAAAGCAGCTCCTCGTCTGAAAATCCGTCAAATTTCTTCATATACAGGTGGTTTACACCTATTTCAAGCGACCTTGCCGCCTTAAGCAGACTTTCCTCTATCGTTCTGCCTATGCTCATAACCTCACCCGTAGCCTTCATCTGGGTTGAAAGCTTATTGTTTGCCGAGGAAAACTTATCGAACGGAAATCTCGGCATTTTGGTGACCACATAATCGAGCGCAGGCTCAAAGGAGGCGGGGGTATTCGCAAGCATTATTTCATCAAGCCGCATACCTACCGATATTTTGGCTGATACTCTTGCTATCGGGTAACCGCTTGCCTTTGAAGCTAACGCCGACGAGCGTGAGACCCTCGGGTTTACCTCTATAAGATAGTAATTGAAGGATAACGGGTCAAGCGCAAACTGCACATTACAGCCGCCCTCAATCTTAAGCGCGCGGATTATTTTAAGCGCGCTGTCCCTTAACATATGGTATTCCTTGTTCGTAAGTGTCTGCGAGGGGCAAACCACAACCGAGTCGCCCGTGTGTATGCCTACGGGGTCGATGTTTTCCATATTGCACACGGTAATAGCGGTGTCGTTTCCGTCCCTTATTACCTCATATTCTATTTCCTTATATCCCTTAATGCTTTTTTCCACAAGCACCTGATGTACGGGGGATAAATCAAGCGCTCCTCTTAAAAGATCCTTACATTCTTCCTCGTTGTCGGCAAAGCCGCCGCCCGTGCCGCCCAAGGTAAACGCAGGACGGAGCACCACAGGGTATCCTATTTCCTTTGCGGCTGCAAGACCTTCTTCAAGGCTTTCGGCTATTACCGACTGTAACACAGGCTCGCCTATTTCCTCGCAAAGCTCCTTAAACAGCTCTCTGTCCTCGGCTCTTTCTATGCTTCTGCTGCCGGTTCCCAAAAGCTCTACTCCGCATTCACGCAAAACGCCCTTTTTTTCAAGCTGCATAGCAAGATTAAGACCTGTCTGTCCGCCGATACCGGGGACTATCGCGTCGGGCCGCTCGTAGCGTATTACCTTTGCGAGATATTCAAGGGTCAAAGGTTCCATATAAACCTTATCGGCAACCGCGGTGTCGGTCATAATAGTCGCGGGGTTTGAGTTGCACAAAACAACCTCGTAGCCCTCCTCCTTAAGCGCCAAGCAGGCCTGCGTGCCGGCATAGTCAAACTCCGCCGCCTGACCTATCACAATAGGTCCCGAGCCTATTACCAGTATCTTTTTAAGGTCGGTTCTTTTAGGCATTTTTATTTTCCTCCATAAGCTTTATAAATCGGTCGAACAGATATGCGCTGTCCTGCGGACCGGGCGCGCTTTCGGGGTGATACTGCACGCTGAATATTTTTGCTTTTTCATCCCTTACGCCCTCAACCGTATTATCAAGGATATTTATATGAGTAACGGTAAGCCTTGTTTTTTCAAGGCTCTTTTCATCCACGGCGTAGCTGTGATTTTGCGAGGTAATCTCTATTTTACCGGTTTCAAGGTTTTTTACGGGATGATTTCCGCCCCTATGCCCGAACTTTAATTTGTAGGTTTCGGCTCCCGCGGCAAGACATATCATCTGGTGCCCGAGGCAGATTCCGAAAATCGGCAGCTTTCCGTAAAGTTTTCTTACAAGCTCGATAACCGGTATCACATCCTCGGGGTCTCCCGGTCCGTTTGATAAGAACACTCCGTCGGGTTTCATTTTTTCCACCTCTTCCGCAGGGGTGTTGTAGGGCATAACCGTTACATTACAGCCCCTTGCGTTAAGCGAGCGGATTATATTAAGCTTTATTCCGCAGTCTATCGCCACAACATTGTAACGGGCGTTTGCGGTTCTTGCGTACCACCGTTTTTTACAGCTCACCCTGTCAACGGCGTTATGCGGCACGGGCGTGCTTTTTATAATTTCAAGCGCCTTTTCTTTAGGCGTATCGGCGTTTGTAATAACCGCCCGTCTGCTGCCCTTATCCCTTATGCTTCTTGTGAGCCGCCTTGTGTCTATACCCGAAATTCCCGGAATTTTATATTCCTCCATAACCTCGGACAGTGTTTTTGTATACCTGAAGTTAGACGGGAAATCGTTATATTCCCTTACTATAAGTCCGCCGATTGTCGGCACCTTTGTCTCGTAGTCCTCGTCCGCAATGCCGTAATTGCCTATAAGCGGATATGTCATAACCACCGCCTGGTCTGTATATGACGGGTCGGATATTATTTCCTGATACCCGACGACCGATGTGTTGAAAACCAGCTCGCATACCGCGTCCCTGTCGTATCCGAAGCCTGTTCCGAAGTACTCCGCACCGTCCTCCGTTACAAGCTTTTTCTGTTTTATATCTGCCATACCGCTTTACCTCCGTGTACTGTAAGTAAATTTTTTCCGAATACCCTTTCACCCTCAAAGGGTGTGCTTCTTCCCATAGTTTTAAATTCATTCGGGTCTACCGTATATTCACTGTCAAGACTGTAAATGCAAACATCTCTTGTTTGCTTTATACCGAACCGCTTTCTCGGGTTTACCGACATAAGCTCAATTAATTTTTCAAGGGTTATTATTCCCGTTTTGACAAGTTTTGTGTAAAGAACGGGGAAGGCGGTTTCAAGCCCTACAACCCCCATGAGGCTGTTTTTGAGTCCGCCCGATTTTTCCTTTTCGGAATGCGGCGCATGGTCGGTCGCTATCATATCTATCGTTCCGTCCTTTATACCCTCCGTAAGCGCCAGTCTGTCCTCCTCGCTTCTTATCGGTGGATTCATTTTAAAGCGCCCGTCCTCCTTTAAATCCATATCGTTGAGCACAAGGTAATGGGGCGCCGTTTCGCAGGTCACATCTACGCCGTCCGCCTTGGCCTTTCTTATAAGTTCCACGCTTTCCTTGCAGGATATATGGCAGATATGGTATTTGCACCCCGTTTTTTTCGCAAGCCTTAAATCTCTTTCAATCGGTCTCCATTCGCTCTCGGAGCATATCCCTTTGTGACCGTGAATTTTTGCGTACTCGCCGAGGTGTATATATCCGCCCGCCAGCAGTGAGTTATCCTCGCAGTGTGCGACGATTATTTTACCGAGGCTTTTCGCTTTTTCCATAGCCCTCAGCATTATTCCCCCGTTCTGAACGCCCCGTCCGTCGTCCGAAAAGGCAACGCACAGGGGGGCGAGCGCGTCCATATCGCTTAAAACTTCGCCCTTTTCGCACACGGTTATTGCGGCGTATGGGTGCACGCCGATAACCGCCGTTTTGTTTATTATTTCAAGCTGTTTTTTTATGTTTTCCGCACTGTCCGGAACGGGGTTTAAGTTCGGCATTGCGCAAACATCGGTATAGCCGCCCCTCGCCGCCGCAAGTGAACCTGTTTTTATTGTTTCCTTATAAAAAAATCCCGGTTCTCTGAAATGCACATGAACATCGCAAAAAGCCGGAAAAACAAAAGCATTATTAAAATCGGAAACAATACCGGATTCTTCTCCGGCATCGGTAACAAAATCTTTTTTTACAAATGTGCCGTTTTCGTAAACGGCGGCGTTTTTAAATATCATAGCGTTTCTCCCGAAAAAATAAAGACCTGCTTTTAAAAGCAGGTCACGAGCGCAACAAAGCGGACTGAAAAACAGCCTTTATCACAATCTTGCCGGCGTCACAGCACCCTGCTTAAAGATTTTCGTTTTTATTATTTTAACACCGCTCGGATGTAAAGTCAATACCGAAGTTTTATCTTTTGGGATATTTAAGGCTGTCCACCCCGTTATTAACTTTGAAAAACGCCGGCTTAAGCCGGCGCAATAAAATTCTGTTAATCAAGTCCGATATACGAAGCCGGATTTACACGATTATCGTTTACCATAACCTCGATATGAAGATGGTTGCCTGACGAATTTCCGGTACAGCCAACCAAAGCGATAACATCGCCCTGTTCAACCTTGTCGCCCGCGCTTACTTTAAGCACGCTTGCATGGCCGTAACGGGTCTTTAGTCCGTTGCCGTGGTCTATAACAACACAGTTGCCGTATGCGCCGTCGAATTTTGCGAGCGTAACCGTTCCCGACGCGGCGGCATATATCGGCGTACCCTTATTTGCGGCAAGGTCCATACCCTTATGACCCCTGCCGTCGCCGTAATATGCGGATATTACAAAACTGCCCTTATCAAGCGGACAAATAAGCCCCGCACTTCTTGCGGCGGAGCACTGTTTTGCGCTTGCCGTGGTCTTTGCGGTTCCTACAAGAGTAATCTGTGTAACCGGCTCCTTTACAACCTCGCTTGAAAGCTCATCGGCGGACTGTGTTTCGCCGTTTATAAGCTCACGCACCTCGGTTTTACGCTTTAAGCCGTTTTCACCGGCGGTTGTTACCTTAGAATAACCTATTAACTCTGTTGAGGTTTTTTCGGTTTTGCTTGAAAACGGAATTGCTTCTTCACTTGTAACCGTTGCGGTTGTTTTAACGGGCAAAGCCTCTATAACCGCCTTCATTTCCGTTTCGCTCGCAAGCTCCGAACGCAGATAATACCCGTTCTCAATCTCGATACTGTCGGTAAACTCCGATACATTTTCCGCACCCTCTATATTAAAGCGGTTACGGCAGTATTCAAGATAGCTTGTAAGCTCATCCCTCGCGGCACAGACTGCGGCAACACCGTTTACCCGAAGTTCGGCGGCTTCTTCGATGTCATCCGTATTTTCAATAATTGCGTCCGCAACCTTAAGAGCGCTGTCCAGCCTGTCCTCGACGGTAAGGGTCATTTTAAAGCTGGGTCTTTTGATTGCGCCGTCCGCGTTTGAGCTTGAAATATGGTTTACCGCTATATCCTTAGCGTCATCAAAAACAGAAGAGTTTCTGACCGTTGCTATAAAAGAGCCTGCGTAGTTTACCTTAAAGCCGAGGGTTATTCCCACGGCAACAACGCTTATACCCACCGCAAGCATACCTATAAGACAGAGAGAGCATATTTTCATCGGTATTCTGTTGTTCTTTATAAAAGAAAAAAGCTTCTTGAAAACATTATACTGAGATAATATTTCCTTAACAGCTCCTCTTTTGAGAATATCCTTAAAAATAAAATTCACTTCTTTCAAAGGTTACAATTTGTAATCAACATAATGGTATTATAACAAAAAGGTTACAAAATTGCAACCTTTTTATATATAAATTATTGATTTAATTTTTATGCACTTTGCACAAACTTAAAAGACAAGCTGTACCAGCAACATATAGCACACCGCTCCGCCTGCTATTTACAGGAGCATATTTCTACGCCGCAGGCGGAGCGCCGTCATATCTTAGTTCTTAGTGTTCTTAATGCTTTTCGTACCAACGCTTTTTGTCGATATACATATATTCGTCCGCCTTTGCGAGAAGGTCGCGGCGGGAGAGCTCCGGGAAATCGCACGACAGAGCGTATCCGCAGGCGAAATGTATCTTAACCGACTTGCCGGAGCGGTTGTGTGCTTTTACCGCGTCGGTTACATCCGAAATGTATTCCGTTATTTTACGGCGGTCGGTGTCACGGACGTATACCGCAAACTCATCGCCGCCCCAGCGGCACAGAAGTTCCTTTTTGCCGATTTCCCTTTTCAAGATTGACGAAAATTCAAGTATCATTTTATCGCCGGCATTGTGACCCAAAGTGTCGTTAGTACGTTTAAGGCTGTTAAGGTCGAACATTATCATACCGATCTCTCCGTCCTCTGCGGAGTCGGTTTTTATCAGGTCCTCCCAGTAAGCCTTATTAAACAGCTTGGTCTTTAAATCGATGCGGGCTTTTTTATTTATGCTTAAAATGTTTTCAATAAATTCGTACACCGCGTAAATAAGGAACGCTGCAAGAGTGATGGTTATCCCCGAGGAGGTGCCTTTTGCGTAAAAAACCACTATATCCGTGATTCCGCCGGATATAAGAAGCAGCGCGAAAATAACCGAGTTGACATTTCTTTTGCCGTGCCGATTGTAAAAGAATGCCGAGGAAAACAAAAGCACAATATCAATAATAAGCATTGCGTGGCAGACGATAAGGCATTGGCGGAGGTCAATGGCGGAGAACACCTGAAGCGCCAGAGAAACAAGGGCGACAAGGCAGGTTGCAACAGCCCCGATATTGAGCGCGGGGAAGCTGTCCTCGGACGATTGCATATCGGCATACAGAAGTATTGGAGCGGACATAATGAAAAGCGCCGCCAGCGTTATGTATCCTATTGCCATGGTGTGGTCCTTAAACACAAAGGCGGAAAGGTGCGTATCGGTTATACGCCATATTCCGAGCAGCAAGGAGGAGTTGCCGAGAAAAAACAAGTTCCACGCGGCGGTGCGTCGTCTAAGTATAAGGTGAAGCTGAACCGCAATAAGCAAAATACCGACGGCAATGCAGAGTGTTGAGAACACCATCTGCGGTAGGTCGGACCTAAGCAGCCTCATAAACAGCGAATACCTTGAACCGATAATAAAATCAGGGACTTTGTTTACGGCACTTTTGTATACCGGTGTCAGTGTTACGGTAACGGTTTTGTCCCTGTCAAGCTCGGTAACGGGTATTACCACCCAATAGCTTGAGGGAGAGTTGCCCAAACGATTGTTTTTTCCGGGGTGTGAGCTGTATAAAAGCGTGCCGTCGATTCTTACATCGGCATAGTTGTGAGCAACGTAAAACATAAGGCTTGAGTCGCCCGAAATAACATGCGGCGTGAAACGGTATACTCTTTTTGTCCCCAATGGCGTTTCGGGGGCGGAAACATCCGTTACCGTGTAATTTTTTATCACTTTAGACTGCAAATACTCACGCGAGCTGTAAACGGAAGTTTTTTCAAAGCATAACATATAGACGGAAAACACAAGAAGCAAAACAGCGGTAACTGCGTACAGTGCAAAAGCGGTTTTTCTTAAATACATTTGTTGTTTCATAGCGATCACCAATTATTGTGTTTAAAACATTGAAATTTGATTTGTATCGGGAAGGTCGTTCATAGCGCCGAGCTCCGCAAGGTTTTGGATTATGGTTTTGGAAACTCCCGCCTCGATCTGGAAATCCTCGCGCGATACAAAATCGCCCTTTTGCGCCGCCTCGTAAATTGAGTAAGCCGCCTTTTCGCCGACGCCGGACAGCGCCCCGAACGGCAGACGCATCTTACCGTTTTCGGGCAGATATTTCATTGCGTGGGAGTGATTGATGTCTATCGGGAGCACCTCAATGCCGCGCGACATCATTTCGTTAAATATAAGCATATTGTTATAAACATCAAGCTCTTTTTTGGTTGCTTCCTTACCCTTTGCCTTTATGTTCTGAAGATACTGTCTTACCGCTTGCTTGCCATGCATTATGGTCGGCACATCAACATCCTCGGGACGGGCGGTAAAGTACGCACAGTAAAACTCAAGCGGACGGTGAACCTTGTACCACGCAAGGCGGAGCGCCGAAATAACATAAGCGGCGGCATGCGCCTTGGGGAACATATATTTAATCTTGTGACAGCTTTCAATATACCATTCGGGAACGCCGTGCGAGCGCATATCCTCCTCCATTGCGTTCCAGTCCTCGGCTGAGACCTTGCCCTTTGCGACAAGACCCTTACGCACGGTCTCGGTTATCTTAAAGGCTCTGCCCTCTTCAAGACCCTTATGGATAAGGTAGACCATTATGTTATCACGGGTACCTATAACCTCGGAAATCGTGCAGGTTCCGTTGTCGATAAGATCCTTTGCGTTGCCGAGCCAAACATCCGTACCGTGCGAAAGACCCGAAATCTGCAAAAGGTCCGAAAAGTTTTTCGGCTTACAGTCAACAAGCATTTCGCGGACGAACTTTGTACCGAATTCCGGCAAGCAGTAGGTTCCCGTTTTGGAGTCGATCTCCTCGGGTTCTACGCCGAGCGCCTTTGTGGATGTGAAAAGACTGTACACATCGGGGTCGCTCATTGAAACATCGCTTACGGGTATACCCGTATACTCCTCAAGGTACTTATATGTAGTCGGCACCACATGGCCGAGCTCGTCAAGCTTTAATATTGTATCGTGAATGGAATGGAAGTCGAAATGGGTTGTTATAATATCGGAATTAACATCGTCCGCAGGATGCTGGATAGGGCAGAAATCGTAAATGGTGTTTGTTCTCGGAACTATGATCATTCCGGCAGGATGCTGACCTGTGGTTTGCTTGATCTGAGCCTTTTCAACTAAGGACGCCAGACGGTTTAATTCCGCATTGCTTAAGGTTATGCCCTTTTTCTCGGCATACGCCTTTGCAAAGCCATAGGCGGTCTTTTCCGCTACCGTGGAAATCGTTCCTGCTTTAAACACATTCTCTCTGCCAAACAGCGTTTCGGTATATTTCTGTACCGAGTTCTGGAATTCGTCGGAGAAGTTAAGGTCTATATCGGGGACCTTATCGCCCTTAAAGCCCAAGAATGTTTCAAAAGGAATATCGTGGCCGTTGCGGTTAAGCTGTGCGCCGCATTTTGGGCATTTCTTTTCGGGCAAATCGAAGCCTGAGCCTACCTCACCCTTTAAGAAAAATTCGCTGTAACAGCATTCGGGGCAGACATAGTGCGGCGGCAGAGGGTTAACCTCCGATATTCCAGCCATAGTTGCAGCAAAGGACGAGCCTACCGAACCACGGGAGCCAACCAAGTAACCGTTTTCCTCGCTGTATGCCACAAGCTTCTGCGCCGATATGTACATTATCGAAAATCCGTTATTGATAATGGAATTAAGTTCCTTTTCAAGACGGTTTTTAACAACATCGGGCAGATCCTCACCGTATATTTTGTGGGCGGTGTCCCAGCAAATATCGTGCAAAAGCTCGTCCGAGCCTTCGATTACCGGCGGATAGTTGCCCTCGGGCACGGGGATAATGTCCCCTTCCACCATATCGGCAATCTTGTTCGGGTTGTCTATTACAAATTCCTTTGCCCTGTCGCCGAAGTAATCAAAATCGGCAAGCATTTCATCGGTCGTTTTAAGGTACAGAGGTGCCTGATTGTCGAAATCGTCAAAACCCTGACCCGCCATTAATATTTTACGGATTATATCGTCGCTCTTTTTAAGGAAATGCACATCTCCCGTGGCTACAACAGGCTTGCCTAATTTATCCGCCAGCTCGACCACCTTGCGGTTAAAGCTTTTTATAACCTCAAAATCGGTAACCTTTTTAAAGCGGTTGGGTATTATCGCTCCCGTTTTCTTATCCTTCTTATCGGGGTATGAAGATTCCCTTACCATAAACGCATTATTGCCGAGGGGCTGAATTTCAAGATAATCGTAATAATCCGCAATTCTCAAAAGCTCTTCCTCGGGCTTTTCGTCTATTATCGCGCGGTAAAGCTCGCCCTGTTCGCAGGCGCTGCCTAAAATAAGTCCCTCTCTCATTGAGTCAAGCTTGCTTCTTAATGTAAGCGGCTTGCCCCTGAAATCGTGCAAATGCGCCTCGGACACTAATTTATAAAGATTTTTAAGTCCCGTAAGATTTTTCACAAGTATTATCTGGTGATACCTGAATTTTGCGGTCTGCTTTGCGTTAAGTCCCTCAATATTATTGTTTACATCATCGACAAAATAGGATTCAACGCCGTAAATAACCTTAAAATCTCCGCCCGATTTGCGGATAGCCTTTACAGCGCCTGCGGCGGCAGGATACGCCTGAACAACGCCGTGGTCGGTAATCGCAATCGCCTTGTGACCCCACTCGTACGCCTGCTTTATTATGGAATCGGCAGACGAAACCGCGTCCTTTGCGGACATATTCGTATGGCAGTGAAGCTCAACACGCTTTTCGCCCTCATGGTTATCCTTTTCGGTATATTTCTGCAAAAGCGCCATGGCGCGCGGCTTAACAACAAAATCCTTTTTATAATTATCAAATTCGTATGAGCCGTTTACAAGTATAAAAGCGCCGTCCTTTAAGGGCGCAATATCCCCCATACGGTTGGTATCCATAAACAGGGAGGCGTTAAGCGAATTGGTATGGTCGCTGAAGGAAAAGTTGACTATCGTCATATCCGTTCCGCGTTTTGTTTTTATATTACGGGTCTCAAGCCCGAATACCTCGCCCCAACAGGCGATTTCGGTATCGTCCCCCGTTATGCTTATCATATCTCTTGTATGGTTGCTTATTCCGCCCCTGCCGTAAAACTGCTGCGGCTTATCAAGGTAAACTATGCCGTTATCGGGACTTTCCTCACGCTTTTCGAATTTTATTTCGGTCTTAGGCGATGCCGGGCGTTCGGTTTTCTGCGGTCTCGGCTTCGGAGTCTCCGTCCTCGGAGCCTCGGCTTCGGGTTCCGGCAGCTTTATTTCCACATTTTCAAGCTGACCGTCAAACGAAACGGTGACCTCACGGGAAAAGCGTTCCCTTACAATCGCCTTAAACGCGTTTTCAAATCCGCAGTCCGCTATCGTGTTATATCCGCCGTGCTTCAGCGTTATATTTACGCAGTCGCCGTCAAGCGAAAAGTCCGCGCCGTTAAAGTACCCGTTAATTGCCGCGTTTTTAACCTTTATTTCCGCCGCTATATCAGAGCAGGCGTCGGGGCAGAGCGCGTCCCCCGAAAAAACGCAGGAAACAAGGCAGGAATTAAGGCGCAAAGCGTTTTTTAAAGCCGCGGAAAGCTGTTGCCGCATTTCCGCCGATATGTATTTTTCGCTTTTAAGCGCCGTATTAAGGGTGCGTTCCTCGGTGTCAAGCGTACAGCGTTCTATTATACAATTTTTAAATTCGGCGGCAATATCCGACGGTATTCCCGTATCAAAAATATCCGAAAATAATGCTTTAGACACCTTTTTCCACTCCGTTACATCTTCTCTATTTCTTCAATAAGTCCGTCAAGCAGTTCGCTTTCGGGCAGTTTTTTTATTATTTCCCCGTTTTTGAAAATCACGCCGCAGCCGTCTCCTCCGGCAATGCCGATGTCGGCTTCTTTTGCTTCCCCCGGACCGTTTACAACACAGCCCATTATGGCAACGGTTATGTTTTTATCCGAATTTTCAAGCCTTTTTTCAGCCTCGGCGGCAATCCTTATAAGGTCGATTTTTGTTCTGCCGCAGGTAGGGCAGGAAACAAATCTGATGCCGCCGTCACGAAGTCCCAGCGCTTTTAAAAGTCTTTTGCCTGCCTCGACCTCCTTTACGGGGTCGTCCGTAAGGGAAATACGCAAAGTATCCCCTATACCTCTTAACAGAAGTCCGCCTATACCGGCGGCGGATTTTATGGTTCCGTTTTCGGCTGTTCCTGCCTCCGTAACCCCCAGATGCAGTGGGTAACGGCACTTTTGTGACGCCAAAACATACGCATTGTACATTTTTGTAACATCCGAGCTTTTAAGCGACAGCACAATATCGTCAAAATCGAATTTTTCAAGCAATGATATATGGTACAGTCCGCTCTCCACCATAGCCTCGGGTGTGGGCGAGCCGTATTTTGCAAGTATGTTTTTTTCAAGTGAGCCGGAATTTACACCTATCCTTATCGGCACGCCGGCGGTCTTGCAGGCGGCGGCAACCGCCTTGACCCTGTCGTCCGAGCCGATATTGCCGGGGTTTATTCTTATTTTATCAGCCCCCGCCGCCACGCTTTCGAGTGCCAAACGGTAATCGAAATGTATGTCCGCCACCACGGGTATCGATATATTTTCTTTCAGCGCCGCAAGCGTTTTAACGCTTTCCTTATCCGGCACGGAAATGCGTATAATATCGCACCCCGCGCTTTCAAGTTTTTTCGCCTGCTTAACATTTCCGTTTATATCGTGCGCCGGAATATTAAGCATAGACTGCACCGAAACGGGTGCGCCGCCGCCTATCCGAAGTCCGCCGGCAAAAACCTTTTTCGTATCCTTATTAGTATACATACCGTCACCCCGCAATTAAGGACCAAATATCCTTTGCCGTTACAAGCAGCATAAAGCCTATAAGCAACGCAAAGCCGACGGCGTGAACTATCGCCTCGTACTTTTGCGGAACAGGCTTTCTGAATATCATTTCGATTAGTATAAACAGCAGTCTTCCGCCGTCAAGCGCCGGTAAGGGCAGCAGATTGAAAATACCGAGATTTATTGTAATAAGCGCCATTATGGGCAGTATGTCGGCAAGGTTTGCCTTTGCGGCAGAACCTATCGCCGCGGTAACGCCCACAGGACCCGAAACCGCGCTTATGCCGTACTTGCCGCCTATCAGATCTATAAGCGAACGCCACACGACCGCGCAGTAAGAAAGCGAGGTTGAAACGGTCTGCTTTAAATAATTGCCGAAATTCTTTCTTATTCCGTACACATAAAAGTCCACGGTAAGGTAGCTTATTCCCTTTTCCGTTGCGGACTCGAATTTAACGCCGTCAAGCCTTACCTTTTCGCCGTCCCTTTTAACCACCATATCTATTTTGCCGTTTTTAACATTGGTAAAAGCGTAGCTTAAGTCATAGGTGGAGAAAATTTTTCTGCCGTCAACCTCGATTATTTTATCGTTCACCCGAAGTCCCGACTGCTCGCTTACCGCGTTTTCCTTAAATTCCGCAACAACGGTGGAATTGAACGCCTTTTGCGGCGCCAAGGTGACCGCCACGATAATAAGCCCCAGAATGAGATTGAAAACCGCTCCCATCATAACGATTACAAAGCGTTTCCACGGTTTTTTGTTGCAAAACGCGCGGCTGTCGCCGCTCGCCTCGTCCTCGCCCTCCATAGCGCAGTAGCCGCCCAAAGGCACAAGATTTACCGAATACTTCGTCTCCTTGCCCTGCTTTGAAAAAAGCTTCGGTCCGAAGCCGACAGCGAATTCGTTTACCCTTACACCCAAAAGCTTTGCCGCTATGAAATGACCGAATTCATGTATTATAATAAGCACCAAAAAAAGCGCTATCGCCGCAAGATAAGGCCATACATTGCCCCAAACATTTAAAAAAGCCGAAATAACAACCACCCTATTCTCTTACAAGTTTTCTTGCCGCTTTATCTGCCTCAAAAACATCCTCAAGTGTGTAATCCTTTCTATTCTGAACCTCTTTAAGCGCTTTTTCAACCATATCCGCTATCTGCAAAAACTTAATTTTACCCTTTAGGAAAAGTCCCACAGCCTCTTCGTTTGCACCGTTTACCGCCGTAGGAGCAAGACCGCCCCTGTTTATCGCTTCAATACAAAGCGGCAGACACCTGAAAGTGTCCGTATCGGGCTTTTCGAATGTAAGCGTGCCTATATCCGAAAGGCTTAAATGCTCAAAGGCATTCTCCGAGCGCTCGGGGTAGGTAAGCGCATACTGTATCGGCAGGCGCATATCCGGCGTGCCGAGCTGCGCTATGACCGCACCGTCGCAAAGCTCCACCCCCGAATGTACTATGCTCTGCCTATGCACCAGCACCTCAATTTCGGATGCGGTAACGCCGAACAGGTGAACCGCCTCTATTACCTCAAGACCCTTATTCATAAGGGTTGCCGAATCGACCGTAATTTTAGCTCCCATAGACCAATTCGGGTGGTTAAGCGCTTCCTTTACGGTAACGCTTTCAAGCTCCGCCCGTTTTTTCCCGTAAAACGGTCCTCCCGACGCCGTAAGCAGTATTTTCCTTAGCGAATTTTTCGGCACGCCCTGCAAGGACTGAAAAATTGCCGAATGTTCGCTGTCCACCGGCAAGAGCGTTACGCCCTTTTCCTTTAATCTGCGGTTTACGATTTCGCCGCCGGTTACAAGCGTTTCCTTATTTGCGAGGGCTACGGTATGACCTGCGTCTATCGCCGCAAGCGTAGGCTTAAGCCCTGCAATTCCCACAATGGAATTAAGCACGATGTCGCAGTCATACCCTGCGGCAAAGATAACCCCTTCCTCACCGGAAAGCACCCTTATATCTGTGTCGGCAAGCTTAATTTTTAGTTCGGCGGCGGCTGTTTTGTCAAACATCGCAACAATATCCGGCTTATATTTTCTTGCCTGCTTTTCAAGCAGCTCTGTATTTCTGCCGGCGGCAAGCGCGGTAATATGCCAGCCGTTTTTTTCTGCCGTGCAAAGCGCCTGTGTTCCGATGGAGCCGGTAGAGCCTAAAATTGTCAGCTTTTTCATTATATTACCCCTAAGGCTATAAACAAATACAAAAGCGGAGCGGTCATAAGAATACTGTCAAAACGGTCGAGTATACCGCCGTGTCCCGGAATAATGGTTCCGTAATCCTTAATACCCGCCGCCCTTTTTATAGCAGAAGCGAACAGGTCGCCGATCATACCCAAAATACAGAACGGAACGGTTAAAATTACGGCGTTGGTAAGGTTTTTCTCAAACGAGAACGAAAAGCCTAATATATATGTCACAATAATACTTGATATTATTCCGCCGACAGCGCCCTCAACCGTTTTGTGCGGACTTATATTCGGGCAAAGCTTGTGCTTTCCTAAGGTACTGCCCACAAAGTAAGCCCCCATATCGCAAACGCTTGAAAAGTTAAGGAGCATAAATAAATAATAAAGTCCGTGCTCGTGGTTTATTACAACGCCCAAAGAGCTGAACGCAAATGCGATCGGTATAGGCATACCGCACACAAAGGCTATATGCGAAAGCGTAAAGGTTTTATGGTTTTTGAGCGTTACCGCCGCGGAGTAAATAAAATAAATTACGCTGAGCGCTAATGTAAAGGTAAGCTTTATATATGCGGAATGAGCGCCGTCAAACGCCGCCTGCAGTTTAGCGCCCGTACTGCCGTCTATCGCAAAAACCATAAGCGCGACATACGCGCAGGCGCCTATAAGCGCCGCTTTGGACTTAACGCCTGCCGCATTGTGCAGAAGCTCATAAATTCCGACAGCCGCGATAAACGCGATAAATGCCGTTATAATCAGCGGATTTATAAGCATGCCCGCGGCGATTACCGCCGCTGTAATTATTATCATAATAACGCCTGATATTATTCGGGTTTTCATTTTTTCACCTGTTTATTCTTAAATTCCGCCGAATCTGCGGTTGCGTCCGCAATAATCGTCTATTGCCCTTTCAAGTTTTTTCGGTGTGAAGTCCGGCCACAGTATATCCGAAAACCAGTATTCAGAGTAAGCCGACTGCCACAAAAGATAATTCGAGGTGCGGTATTCGCCGCTCGGTCTTATTATAAAATCGGGGTCGGGCATACCCGCGGTGTAAAGGCTGTCGGAAATAAGCTGTTCGGTTATTTCTTCTGCCGCGGCACCCTCTGAAACAATTTTTTTCACGGCGTGTACGATTTCGTCCCTGCCACCGTAATTTATCGCTATATTAAGCTTTAATCCGGTAGCGTCCGCAGAGCCGTTTTCGTTTTTCTCCATAAGCGCCTTTATATCGTCCGCAAGCGGTGTGCGGTCGCCTATGAATTTCACCCGTATGTTTTCGTCCTTGAAGTTTTCGGCGTCCTTTAAATAGTCGCGCAAAAGGTTCATAATGCCGTCAACCTCTTCCTTAGGTCTTTTCCAGTTTTCGGTTGAAAAGGCGTAAACCGTAAGGTATTCAAGCCCTATTTTATTGCAGTAACGGGCTATATTTTTAAAAGTCTTAGCCCCCGCAATATGTCCTGCCGAACGGGGCAGACCTCTCTTTTTCGCCCATCTGCCGTTCCCGTCCATAATTATGGCAATATGCCTCGGCAGTACACGGTCGGCTTTTTCCTTTTTACCAAACAAAGCCACTTCATCACCTGCTTTAAAAAGCGGGCTCACCCAGTGCGCCCGCAGATATTTTTATATCTCCATTATTTCCTTTTCTTTTGAAGACGCCAATTCATCGATTTCCTTGCAGAATTTATCGGTTAAGTTCTGTATCTTCTTCTCGCCGTCCGCAACATCGTCCTCTGTTACGGTGTTGGCTTTTTTAAGCGCCTTAAGCTTTTCAATAGCGTCACGCCTTGTGTTGCGTATGGCAACCTTGTTATCCTCGGCGGTCTTTCTTACTTCCTTTACGATTTCCTTTCTGCGCTCCTCTGTAAGCGGCGGGAAAGAAAGTCGTATAACTCTGCCGTCGTTCTGTGGATTTATGCCTATATCCGAGGTGAGTATTGCCTTTTCTATTTCCTTAAGGGTAGTAGCGTCCCACGGCTGTATCATAAGAATACGGGGTTCGGGTACGGATACCGCCGCCATCTGCTGAATCGGGGTCGGACAGCCGTAATAATCAACGGTAATTCTGTCAAGCACCGCTATGTTTGCGCGGCCGGCTCTTATGGACTTGTATTCCCTTTCAAGCACACCTACGGTCTTGTTCATTTTTTCCTCTGTATTTTTAAGCAGTTCTTTCATAAGCTGTTCCTCCTACTTACATTTTATTTAACTATCGTTCCGATATGCTTACCTGTTACAGCCTCAACGATATTATGCGGATCGTTAAGGTTGAACACAAGTATTTCTATGCCGTTATCCATACAAAGCGAAGCGGCGGTGCTGTCCATAACATGAAGACCCTTTTGCAGTACATCAAGATGAGAAAGCGTATCGAATTTTTTAGCGCTCGGGTTCTTTTTCGGATCGCTGTCGTAAACACCGTCAACATTCGTCGCCTTGAATATAACATCAGCGCCTATTTCCGCGGCTCTTAACGCCGCCGCAGTGTCGGTTGAGAAGAACGGATTACCCGTGCCGCATCCGAAAATGACTACCCTGCCCTTTTCAAGATGCCTTACGGCTTTATTCCTTATATACGGCTCCGCTATTTGGCGCATTTCGATAGCGGTCTGAACTCTTGCGGTAACGCCCAGCTGTTCAAGTGCATCCGCAAGCGCCAGTGCGTTTATAGAGGTAGCGAGCATTCCCATATGGTCAGCCCTTGTGCGGTCCATCTTTCCGCTTGAACGGCCTCTCCAGAAGTTGCCGCCGCCTACAACCACAGCGACCTGAACGCCCATATCGACACATTCCTTTACGCTTTCGCACACCTCAAGAACCTTATCAAAATCTATTCCTACTCCCCGTTCGCCCGCAAGCACCTCGCCGCTTAGCTTAAGAAGTATCCTCTTATAAACAGGTTTCATATTTTTCTCCGTTCCGCCGTCCGGCAATAAATTATCAGTTATATTTTACAATATTAATACCGTAAAGTCAATTCTAAAAACTGTATTTTATATTTTGTGCGGTCTTAATTTCACCGCTTGCACAGTATTGCTTATTTTTGAAATAAATTATGCAAAAAAATCCCCTGAACATACATTCAGGGGATTTTTGGTCGAGGTGACAGGACTTGAACCTGCGGCCTCTGCGTCCCGAACGCAGCGCTCTACCAAACTGAGCCACACCTCGAAATATTAACTTGTGCTGTATTTGTAATATGCTCTGTTGCTTTCGTAAGAGTGCTGCTACGCAGCTTACTCTTGCGGTGCCCGAAATTTTAATCACCTTGGAACGGTGTGAAATTTCGACCGCGGCGCCTTTTCGTTCTCCCTACACCTGCCGCAGGCAGCGGTCAAACTCAAAGCTACCAAACTGAGCCACACCTCGAAATATTTATGTAAGCTGTGTCTCAATTGCATACACAACATACAGCCTTATAATTATAATTACTTTCACAGTAAATGTCAAGTTTTTATTGAAAAAATTTGGGGCCGCTTTGTTATATGATATATAAAAAATGCATAAACTGTTTACAATTATAGACTTGACAAAAATCGACACAATAAATACAATTATAATATTAATAAATTCCTCCGCAACTCATTTGCAGAGGAATATTTGGAGCTGAAGATGGGACTCGAACCCACGACCTGCTGATTACGAATCAGCTGCTCTACCAACTGAGCCACTCCAGCGCTCACTCAGTAATTATAACAGCAACCGTGCTTTAAGTCAAGCAAAAAATACAAACCGGAAAGGAGTCCCGCAAAAATGAGTGACAGCATAAATCAACGCATAGCGCTTTACCGAAAGCTTGCCAACCTTACGCAGACGGAAGCCGCGGAAAAATTGGGTATGAAATGCAGTACTTACTCTCAAATGGAACGCAAGGGTTCAATAAGCACAGATAAGCTGATAGCCTTAGCGGATATTTTCGGTGTGACTCCCGAAACCTTGTTGTATGATCCGCCCGCAAGAGGGTATTTGAATTTTACGCCTAACGAATCGATTGGCAGAGAGGTAGTCCGCCAACCCGAGCCTGCAATTACAGCAGATCCCTCCTATTTTGTTGTTACGCATAAGGAGGAAAGCATTGTAAAAATTCTCCGCAATTTACCAAGGGACGATTATGAGGAAATAATCGGACTGATAAACGAAAAATACCAGACCTCAAAGAAAAAATAATAATTCCGAATGTCGGGCAAATTCGCTTGACATTCGGAATTTATTTTATATGAAAAGCGTCCGACACCGTAAAGAGTCGGACGCTTTCGGTTTTAGTACACACATTATCAGCGCAATATTGTTTAGGTGCGCTGTGTCCAATGTGAGTACTAAAATAAGGAAATTACACTAATTCGATTATTGCCATTTCGGCTGCGTCACCGCGACGGGGACCGGTCTTGACTATACGGGTATAGCCGCCGTTTACATCTCTGTACTTCGGTGCAATCTCATTATAAAGCTTTGCAACAACATCTTCCTTAGTGATAAACGCCAATGCCTGACGCTTGCTGTTAAGGGTATTGTCCTTAGCGAGTGTAATATATTTTTCCGCCATAGCTCGTACTTCCTTAGCACGGGTAACGGTGGTCTCTATTCTGCCGTTTTCAAGCAGATAAGTCACCATTGCTCTGAGCATAGCGGTTCTGTGATCGCTGGTTCTTCCCAGTTTACGGGTACCTGGCATTTCTGTTCACTCCTTATTTGCGGCAGATAAAATCTGTCACGCTTTTGCTTTATTCGTCGTCCTTTTTAAGAGTGAAGCCGAATGAATTCAGCTTTGCTATAACCTCTTCAAGAGACTTACGGCCGAGATTTCTTACCTTCATCATATCCTCTTCGGATCTGCCTATAAGATCTTCTACCGTATTAATTCCCGCGCGCTTTAAGCAATTAAAGCTGCGGACTGAAAGATCAAGCTCATCGATAGTAAGGTCGAGAACCTTCTCCTTTTCGTTGTCGGTCTTTTCCGCCATAATGCTTTCGCCTTCGCAAGCGCCCTCAGTCAAGTCGAGGAAAAGCTCCAAATGCTCAATAAGAACCTTAGCGGACATTGAAACCGCTTCGTTTGCTCTTATAGAACCGTCAGTCCAAACCTCAAGTGTAAGCTTGCCCTTATCGGTAACATTTCCTACACGGGTATTGTCAACGGTGAAGTTTGCTTTAAGCACCGGTGTATAGATCGAGTCAACGGGAATAACGCCGATTACATTCTGAGCCGGTCTGTTCTGGTCGGCAGGTACATAACCTCTGCCCTTGTCAAGAGTCATCTCCATATTGAGCTTGGCTCCCGCGTCGAGAGTGGCAATATACATATCGGGGTTTAATATTTCAACCTCTGAATCGGCTTTGATTGAAGCGGCGGTAACCACGCAGGGACCCTCAGCCTCAATATAAATCTTTTTCGCCGTATCGGCATGGAGCTTCGCAATCAAACCCTTTATGTTAAGGATGATTTCGGTTACATCCTCTTTCACACCGGGAATGGTGGAAAACTCATGCACAACACCGTCGATTTTAACTGAAGTAACCGCAACGCCCGGAAGTATTGAAAGGAGAACTCTTCTCATGCTGTTGCCGAGAGTAGTTGCATAGCCTCTCTCAAGAGGCTCCATAACAAATTTTCCGTATTTGCCGTCGCTCGTCAGCTCGACAGTATCTATTCTGGGCTTTTCAATTTCTATCATTTAAAAGCTCCGTTTCTCCGCACCGATATTTTAAAATATACAACACCCGGTACGGCAGGTGTGTTGTAAGCCGGTCTATTACTTAGAATAGTACTCAACTATAAGCTGCTCGTCAACAGGAGCTTCAATCTGTTCTCTTGTCGGGAGAGCTATAACCTTAGCTGTAAGCTTCTCACGGTCAACATCGATCCACTCCGGAACCGGTCTTGCGCTGTTGGCTTCAACTACGGCTTTAATCTTTTCGCTTGAACGGCTCTTCTCGCATATAGATACAACATCGCCGGCCTTTAAAAGGTAAGAAGCGATATCAACACGGCTTCCGTTAACCTCGAAATGACCGTGACCTACAAGCTGACGGGCTTCCGCTCTTGAAGAAGCAAAGCCTACTCTGTAAACAACATTATCAAGGCGGCTTTCAAGTATTCTTAAAAGGTTATCGCCGGTAATGCCCTGCTTTCTCTCAGCAATTTCAAAATAATGATGGAACTGATTTTCCTGGACACCGTAGAAACGTCTTGCGGTCTGCTTAGCGCGAAGCTGCATACCGTATTCGGACGATTTCTTTCTGCCCTGTCCGTGCTGACCGGGAGCATAGCCTCTCAGTCCTACCGAGCATTTCTCGGAATAGCAGCGCTCGCCCTTAAGGAACAATTTTTGACCCTCGCGGCGGCAAAGTCTGCAAACTGCACCGGTATATCTTGCCATCTGTTACACCTCCAAAAATTTTACTGCAATTAATATTGCAAACAATAAATTTCGATTATACGCGTCTTCTCTTGGGAGGACGGCAGCCGTTGTGCGGAATCGGGGTAACATCTTTAATCATGCTTACCTCAAGACCTGCGGTTTGCAGTGCGCGGATAGCCGCTTCTCGTCCCGCTCCCGGACCCTTAACATATACTTCAACAGTCTTAAGACCGTGTTCCATTGCAGCCTTGGCAGCGGTTTCTGCCGCGCTCTGTGCCGCAAACGGAGTTGACTTTCTTGAACCTCTGAAACCTAACTCACCGGCAGAAGCCCATGAAAGAGCGTTGCCCTGTGTATCGGTGATGGTTACAATAGTATTGTTGAAGGTAGACTGGATATGAGCTGAGCCACGCTCGATATTCTTTTTCTCACGGCGACGGCGCGTAGCGGCCGTCTTGCCCTTTGCAGTAGCCATATTATCTTCCTCCTACTTATTTCTTCTTGTTAGCTATGGTCTTCTTCGGACCCTTGCGTGTGCGTGCGTTTGTCTTAGAGCGCTGTCCTCTTACGGGAAGACCCTTTCTGTGACGCAAGCCGCGATAGCTTCCGATTTCGATAAGTCTTTTAATATCAAATGCGATAGTACGGCGACGATCACCCTCAACCTGAAGGTTATGGTCGATATATTCACGCAGCTTTGAAATATCGTCCTCAGTTAAGTCCTTAACTCTGGTATCGGGATTGATACCTGTTTCAGCAAGGATTTTTTTCGATGTTGTGAGACCGATTCCGAAGATGTAGGTAAGTCCGATTTCGACTCGCTTCTCGTTCGGAAGATCAACACCAGCAATTCGTGCCATTTATCAAAGCACCTCCATTTTTTTATTCTCGCGCAATTAACCCTGACGCTGTTTGTGCTTGGGGTTTTCGCAGATAACCATTACCTTGCCCTTGCGCTTGATAATTTTGCATTTTTCGCAAATCTTTTTAACAGAAGGTCTGACTTTCATTTGGATTATACCTCCTTAAAATTTTCGACTGTTATTTGGAACGCCAGGTTATACGGCCCTTTGAAAGGTCGTACGGAGACATCTCAACAGTCACCTTGTCACCCGGAAGTATGCGTATAAAGTTCATACGCAGCTTGCCTGAAATGTGAGCAAGAATCACATGTCCCCCCTGAATCTCAACCTTGAACATTGCGTTTGGCATTGCTTCAACAACTACGCCTTCAAGCTCTATCATATCTTCTTTGGACATTACGGTTCCTCCTTCTCGGCTTTATCTCTCAGTACGGCTAAACACCGCCTGAGCGCTTTGTCGCTTTTATATCTGTTTTCATCAAGACTCATTTTCGTAAAGCTTATATGCTTTATATTTTTTCGTTTGGGTCTTGAAAGCGGACGCTCCTTACCGTCGCACAGATAAACAAAATTATCTTCGCTTGCCGTTACGACCATAAAGTGACCCTTGTCACGCCCCGCTTTCGAACAAACTATCTGTCCTACCATAAAACTTCCTCAAACCAAAGTCATGATTTTAGGTCCGTCTGCGGTAATGGCGATAGTATGCTCAAAATGAGCTGACAGAGAACCGTCCTTTGTCAAAACAGTCCACCCATCCGGCTGTACCTTTACATCATAGCCTCCGGCATTTACCATAGGCTCGATTGCAATAGTCATACCGGGAATAAGTCTTATTCCCCTGCCGGGTGTGCCGAAATTCGGAACCTCCGGAGCTTCATGCAGGTGAGTACCCACGCCGTGTCCGACAAACTGGCGGACAACCGAATACCCTCTTGCCTCAACATATCGCTGCACCGCGTAACCGATATCGCCGATTCTGCTGCCTGCACACGCCGCTTTTATGCCCTCGTAAAGGCTTTCCTTCGTCGTATCTATCAGCCGCTTTGCTTCTGCGGAAATATCTCCGCAGGCAAAAGTGGCAGCATTGTCGCCGTGATACCCGTCGAACTTAGCGCCGAGGTCGATACTTACTATATCGCCGGCACGAAGCTTACGCTTGTGAGACGGTATGCCGTGAATAACTTCGTTGTTTATTGAAATACAGGCGGTAGCGGGATAGCCCTCATAGTTTTTAAAGTTCGGCTCTCCGCCGCGGCGGCGGATATAATCCTCCGCCAAACGGTCTATTTCAGCCGTTGTAACTCCGGGTTCAACCGCTTTGCCTGCTGTTTCTAATGCTCCGGCCGATATACTGCAAGCTTCTTTCATTATTTTAAGCTCACGGCCGGTTTTAAGCACGATCATATATTTTTCTCCAACGCTTCGAGTACAAGACGGGTAGTATCCTTAACCTCATCCTGTCCCTCGACAGTTATCAGCTTACCGCAATTTTCGTAATAGCTTTTAAGCGGTTCGGTCTGCTCGTGATAAACATTAAGTCTGTTCTTCACGGTTTCAGGCTCGTCGTCCTTACGGATAACAAGCTTACCGCCGCAAGCGTTGCACACACCCTCCACAGCCGGCCTTTTATACTCGGTGTGGTAACTGGCGCCGCATTTTTCACAAACACGCCTGCCCGACATACGCTTTACAATCTCGCTGTCCGCAACCTCGATAGAAAGGGCGGCGTCAATTCCGAACCCCATACTATCAAGAGCCTCAGCCTGCGGTATCGTGCGGGGGAAACCGTCCAAAATGTAACCGTCCTTGCAGTCGCTTTCATTAAGGCGTTCCTTTATGATGCCTATTACAACATCATCAGGAACAAGCTCACCCGCGTCAATATATGATTTTGCCTTAAGTCCCATTTCCGTACCGTTTTTAAGCGCAGCACGAATAATGTTGCCGGTGGAAATGGTAGGAATATTGTATTTTTCGGATATTATCTCCGCCTGGGTGCCTTTGCCGGCTCCCGGTGCTCCCAAAAGAATGAGCTTCATATTAATACTCCTTTATTAATCCAGGAATCCCTTATAATGACGCATCATCATCTGGGACTCAAGATTGCGTACCGTGTCAAGCGCAACACCGACCATAATGAGTATCGAAGTTCCGCCCAAAGAAATATTTATCTTTCCGACGGTTCCGATAAGTATCGGAAGTATTGCGATGACGCTCAAGAAAAGCGCACCCATAAGGGTTATTCTTGACAGTATCTTGGAAATAAAATCGGAAGTGGATTTTCCGGGACGGATACCCGGTATAGCACCGCCGTTTTTGCGTAAATTGTTTGCCATCTCAATCGGATTAAACTGAATGGTCGCATAGAAATACGCAAATCCTATTATCAGTAAGAAATAAATTACTGCGTAGAAAACTCCCTGTACGCTGAAAAGCCTTAATACCTTATAGAACCAGTGGTTCTCGTTCTTCCAGAACGAAAGTATCATAGTGGGGAGCATAAGGATGCTCGACGCAAAGATTATCGGCATAACGCCTGACATATTGACCTTGATCGGAATATGTGTGTTCTGACCGCCGTACATCTTGTTGCCCACAACACGCTTTGCGTACTGAACGGGAATTCGGCGTTCTGCCTCTGTCATCCATACTATAAATACGATAACGGCGAGGAAGAGAAGTACTATTCCCACAACAGCTATCTGCTGATCGAGCTTCCAGTAAGCGATAAGAGCGTTAAGAGCCTGCGGACCGCGGGAAATAATACCTGCGAAAAGCAGTATTGAAATACCGTTGCCGATACCCTTAACATCTATCTGCTCGCCGAGCCACATTACAAGCGCCGAACCTGCGGTAAACGCAAGTATGATAACAAACGCAGCGAAAACCGTCCATTTGCCGGTAACGCTTAAATAATTGCTGTTTTTAAGATAGAAGAAGTAAGCCGTACCCTGAATGAGCGCCAAGCCCATTGTAACATATCGGGTAATCTGAGCCAATTTCTTCTGTCCCTCCTCGCCCTCTTTGGAAAGTCTTTCGAGTGCGGGGATAGCAACGCAGAGAAGCTGTACTATAATGGAGGAGTTGATGTACGGAGTAACCGACATTGCGAAGATTGCACCGTATTCAAGACCGCCTCCGGTTAAAATTGAAAGATAGCTGAAAAATTCATTTGTCTGTCCCGACTCGGTAGCGGATTTAAGCGCCGCAACATCGATGTAAGGCACCGGAATAACCGAACCGATACGGAATATCAAAATGATGAAAACGGTAAAAAGAATCTTATTACGAATTTCTTTTACTTTCCAGGCGTTTCTTAATGTTTCTAACATCAGATCACCTCAGCCTTTCCGCCGACTGAATTGATTTTTTCAGCAGCAGATGCAGAGAAAGCGTTGAGCTTAACGGTGAGCTTCTTTGTAAGCTTTCCGTTGCCCAAAACCTTAACGGGAAGGTTAGCTTTCTTTATTATTCCTTTTTCTGCCAAAGCGGTAGCGTCTACCGTAGTGCCGTCCTCGAACACTTCAAGAGCGGAAAGGTTTATCGCTAACCATTTCTCGGCAAAAATGTTATTGAAGCCACGCTTCGGAAGTCTTCTCTGGAGCGGCATCTGACCGCCTTCGAAGCCCGGTCTCATACCGTGACCGGCACGAGCCTTCTGACCCTTGTGTCCCTTACCGGCAGTCTTACCGTTGCCGGAACCGTGACCTCTGCCTATACGCTTCGCCTCTTTTGTAGAGCCGAAAGCCGGAGATAATTCATGCATTTTCATTGTTCGCACCTCCTTGCTTAATTCGCGCGGTTAAACCGCATTTCGCAGCAAAATCTGCGAAGGATCAAATTATTTTGCTTCAGATACCTCAACAAGATGAGCTATCTTATTGATTTTACCCTTGGTCTGGGCATTGTCCGGCTGGATTCTCTCATCGCCGACCTTGAAAAGACCGAGAGCGTTTGCAGTAGCTATTTGATCCTTTTGGGAACCGATAGTGCTTTTTACCAGCTTAACTTTAAGGCCGGCAGCCTTTTTTGTTGCCATAATGCTGCTCCTCCTTAACCTATGATTTCCTTGACAGACTTTCCGCGTACAGCCGCGACCTCTTCAGCGCTGCGAAGCGATGCGAGACCTGCTACTGTGGCACGAACAACATTGCAAGGATTATTAGAGCGTAACGCTTTGGTACGGATGTCGGAAATTCCGACAGTCTCAACCACGGCACGAACAGCGCCGCCGGCAATAACGCCGGTACCGGGAGCAGCCGGCTTTAAAAGAACGCGGCCTGCGCCGAATTCGCCGATTACCTCGTGCGGAATGGTAGTACCCTTAAGCGATACCTTTATAAGATTCTTTTTAGCGTCTTCAATTCCTTTGCGGATAGCGTCCGGAACTTCGCCCGCTTTACCGAGTCCGTAGCCTACGATACCGTTGCCGTCTCCTACAACAACAAGCGCCGCGAACTTCATAATGCGTCCGCCCTTGACTGTTTTGGAAACACGGTTTATTGAAACTACACGCTCTTTTAAATCTAATGTTGATGCGTCAATATTTGTAGCCAAAAGTATTCCTCCTTATCAGAACTTAAGGCCGCCCTCGCGGGCACCTTCGGCGAGCTCCTTGACACGGCCGTGATAAATGTATCCGCCGCGGTCAAAAACAACCTCGGTGATGCCCTTTTCTGCGGCACGTTCAGCAATTAACTTTCCAACCTTGTGTGCTCCCTCTTTGTTGCCGCCGGAAACTCCGAAATCCTTCTCATTGGAAGAAGCGGCCGCGAGAGTAACACCGTTTACATCATCGATAAGCTGGGCGTAGATGTTGCTGTTGGAGCGGAATACATCAAGGCGGGGACAAGCTGCCGTACCGCTGATTTTAGAACGGACACGGGCATGACGCTTAAGTCTTGCCTGATTGGTGTTCGGTTTTGTAACCATCGTTTATACACTCCTTTATTATTTCTTCGCACCCTTGCCGGCTTTACCTTCTTTGCGGCGGATGTGTTCGTCAGCATACTTAATGCCCTTGCCCTTATAAGGCTCCGGCGGACGCTTTTCACGAACCTCCGCAGCAAACTGACCGACCTGCTGCTTATCTGCACCGCTGATAACGATTGAGTTAGCGGACGGTACATCGATTGTGATTCCCGGAACTTCGGGAACGATTACCTGATGGGAATAGCCTAAATTCATTACAAGATTCTTGCCTTGCTTCTGGGCACGGTAGCCTACGCCGTTTACCTCAAGAGTCTTGGAGTAACCGTTCGTAACACCCTCCACCATATTGTGGATAAGCGTACGGGTAAGTCCGTGAAGCGCGCGGTGATTCTTGTCGTCGGTCGGACGGGTAACAATTATTTCATTGCCCTCAAGCGCAATGTTTATTTCGCTGTTAAAGGTATTCTCAAGAGTACCCTTGGGTCCCTTTACAGTTACCTTGTTGCCGTCAACCTTAACATCTACACCGGCAGGAATCGTTATAGGTTTCTTTCCTATTCTTGACATTCCTTAAGCACCTCCTTACCAGACGAAAGCGAGAACTTCGCCGCCGACATTGGCTTTGCGAGCCTGCTTGTCTGTCATTATTCCCTTAGAGGTGGAAAGGATGGCAATGCCGAGGCCCTTCATAACCTTGGGCATTTCCTCTACATTTGTATAAATACGCAAGCCGGGCTTAGAAACTCTTCTTATGCCGTTTATAACCTGCGCTTTATTCTGGCCGTACTTCAAAGTAATATGAATTACGCCCTGCTTTCCGTCGTCTTCGACCTGAAAGCCAGTTATATATCCCTCGTCAAGTAAAATCTGCGCGATGGCTTTTTTTACATTTGACGCCGGAACATCTACAGAATCATGCTTTGCGGCGGATGCGTTACGAATTCTCGTAAGCATATCCGCAATAGTATCGCTGATTTGCATGCCGTCAACCTCCTTTAGCTTTGTGCCTTACCAACTTGCCTTCTTAACTCCCGGGATCTCGCCCTTGTAAGCAAGCTCTCTGAAGCATATACGGCAAATGCCGTACTTGCGAAGATAAGCATGGGGGCGGCCGCAGATTTTACATCTGTTGTACTCTCTCGTTGAAAACTTAGCGGGTCTTGCCTGCTTAACTTTCATTGCAGTCTTAGCCATATTTCTTCTCCTTATCTCGCAAACGGAGCGCCCAGAAGTGTTAATAACTCGCGGGCCTCTTCATCTGTGTTAGCAGTAGTGACGAAGATAATATCCATACCGCGGACCTTATCTATCTTGTCATACTCGATTTCAGGGAAGATAAGCTGTTCTTTAACACCCATAGCATAGTTGCCACGGCCGTCAAAAGAGTTCGGGTTAATTCCCCTGAAGTCTCTTACTCTCGGGAGAGCGGCATTGAACAGTCTCTCGACAAATTCATACATACGCTCGCCGCGGAGTGTAACCTTTGCACCGATGGGCATACCCTCACGGAGCTTGAAGTTCGCAACCGACTTCTTAGCGCGGCAGGGAACTGCCTTCTGACCGGTGATAAGGCTTAAATCACGCAGAATAGCGTCGATGACCTTGGAATTTTCCTTGGCCTCGCCGGCGCCTACATTGATAACGATTTTTTCGAGCTTCGGAATCTGCATGACGCTCTTGTAGCTGAATTTTGTCATCAGTGCGGGTGCGATCGAATTTTTATATTCGTTCGACAGTGTTGACATGTCATGTCCTCCTTATCTCTTAAAAAGTCTCGCCGCATTTTTTGCATATGCGGTCTTTTTTGCCGTCTTCATAGATTTTTGTACCTACTCTGGTCGGCTTATTGCATTTCGGGCAAACAACCTGTACCTTGCAAGCGTAAACGGCGCCGTTGGTCTCGATAATACCGGACGGGTCGCCAGCCTTTTTCGGCTTAGCATGCTTCTTTACAACGTTTATGCCTTCAACTATAACCTTACCCTCTTTGGGGCTGACCTCAAGCACCTTGCCGGTCTTCTTGCGGTCCTTTTTGTCTCCTGTAAGGAGGACTACGGTATCTCCTGTTTTAACGCGAAGCTTACTCATTATTTTCTACCTCCCATTAAAGCACTTCCGGAGCGAGAGACAGGATCTTTGTATAATCCTTGTCACGGAGCTCACGGGCTACCGGCCCGAAAATACGGGTTCCTCTCGGGTTCTTATCATCACGGATAAGAACAGCCGCATTTTCGTCGAATCTGATGTATGTGCCGTCATCGCGGCGAAGACCTCTTGCGGAACGAACCACAACAGCCTTAACTACATCGCCCTTCTTTACGGTACCGCCCGGAGCGGCCTTTTTAACAGAAGCCACGATGACATCGCCGATGTTGGCATACCTCCTTCTGGAGCCTCCAAGAACTCGGATGCACATAATTTCCTTAGCACCCGTATTGTCGGCAACCTTGAGGTAACTCTGTTGTTGTATCACAGTGTTTTCCTCCTTGTAGACTACTTAGCCTTTTCGATTATTTCAGCCACACGCCAGCACTTTTCCTTGGAGAGTGGTCTGGTCTCCATAATAAGAACTCTGTCGCCAACGCCACAGGAATTATTCTCATCATGAGCTTTGAGTCTGATAGTGTTTTTGATTATCTTCTTGTAGAGCGGATGCTTTACATTATCCTCGATAGCAACTACAACGGTCTTATCCATTTTGTCGCTTACGACTCTGCCCACTCTTGTTTTACGAAGGTTTCTTTCGCTCATTTAGCTTTTCCTCCCAACTTTAAGCGTTTGCGCTGTCGTTCTTGATCTCGTTTTCCCGAATTATTGTCTTAACACGGGCGATATCCTTTTTAACGGCAGCTATACGCATGGGGTTATCGAGCTGATTAATGGCGAGTTGGAAACGCAGATTAAATAATTCCTCTTTAAGCTTTGTCAACTGCTCATTAAGCTCGGGCAAAGTGCTTTGTCTGATTTCCTTTGCATTCATTACTGCTCACCACCCATTTCCTGCTTTGTTATAAACTTGCACTTAATAGGAAGCTTGTTTGCGGCAAGACGCATAGCCTCTCGCGCCAACTCCTCGCTAACTCCGCCGATTTCAAACATTACACGGCCGGGTTTAACAACTGCTACCCAGTATTCCACGGCGCCCTTACCTGAACCCATTCGAACCTCGGCAGGCTTCTTGGTAATCGGCTTATCCGGGAAGATTTTGATCCAAACCTGACCGCCACGCTTAATGTAACGGGTCATGGCAATACGCGCAGCCTCTATCTGATTAGAGGTGATCCACGCCGGTTCTAAGGCCTGAAGACCGAAATCGCCGTGAGTTACGGTTGTGCCGCGTGTAGCGGCGCCGGTCATTCTGCCGCGCTGAACTCTGCGGTATTTAACTCTTTTAGGCATTAACATCAGCGGGCGCCTCCTTCCTTTTTAACCTTGCGGTTATCAGCAAGAACCTCGCCTTTGTAGATCCAAACCTTTACACCGATACGACCGTATGTGGTGTTTGCCTCGGCAAAACCGTAGTCGATGTCGGCACGAAGTGTCTGAAGCGGAATGGTTCCTTCATGATACTGCTCGCTTCTTGCGATTTCAGCACCGCCTAAACGGCCTGAAACCTGAGTTTTTATACCCTTAACGCCGAGACGCATAGCTCTGCCTATTGAGAGCTTCATAGCACGGCGGAAGGAAATACGCTTTTCAAGCTGAGCCGCGATATTCTCGGCTACAAGCTGTGCGTTAGTGTCCGGATTCTTTATCTCAACAATGTTGATGATTACCGGTTTGCCAAGCATCTGCTGGCAGGTTGCGCGGAGCTTCTCAATCTCGCTGCCGTTGCGTCCGATTACCATACCGGGCTTCGCACAGTGAATGTGAAGTCTTACACGCTTGTCGTCACGTTCGATTTCGATTTTTGCAATACCTGCTGTGAAAAGGGTTTTCTTGAGGTATTTACGGAGGTTGTAGTCCTCAACCAATGTATCGCCGAAAACGCTGTCATTGGCAAACCAACGTGAGTCCCAGTTTTTAATTACGCCTACACGGAAACCGTGGGGATTAACCTTCTGGCCCATAACTTAACCTCCTTCTTAAATCTCGCGTTCCTTAAGAACGATTGTAACATGGCTTGTTCTCTTTAAAATTCTGTGGGCTCTGCCGTGATCCTTCGGACGGATTCTCTTAAGAGTCGGTCCCGGACAAACAAAGCACTCAGCAACATAAAGACGCGAAACATCCATATTATGATTATTTTCTGCATTAGCCATAGCTGACGCTAAAAGCTTCTCCAAATACTCGCAAGCGGACTTAGGAGTAAATTTGAGTATAGCCATAGCTTTGTCAGCATCCTGATTGCGGATTAAATCCAAAACAATCTTCACCTTGCGGGGTGAAATACGGGCATATTTAAGTGTAGCCCTTGCTTCCATAGTTAAACTCTCCTTTCAGCCGCTTACTTACCGGTGGTCTTTGAACCTGCGTGACCCTTGAATGTTCTCGTGGGTGCAAATTCACCGAGCTTGTGACCAACCATATCCTCAGTTACATAAACCGGAACGTGCTTGCGACCGTCATGTACTGCGAAGGTATGTCCGACGAAATCGGGGAATATGGTTGACGAACGGCTCCAAGTTTTGAGAACTCTCTTCTCACCGGCTTCGTTCATTTCTTTGACTCTCTTGAGCAATACAGGTTGCACATAAGGGCCTTTTTTAATGCTTCTTCCCATGATTAAACTCCTTTCGTCGAATTACTTACGGCGCTTTACGATATACTTATCGGTGCGCTTATTCTTCTGACGGGTCTTATAACCGAGTGCCGGTTTACCCCACGGGGTAACAGGTCCCGGACGACCTACCGGTGACTTACCTTCACCGCCGCCGTGCGGGTGATCGCACGGGTTCATTACAGAACCGCGGACAGCAGGTCTCCAGCCCATATGACGCTTACGGCCGGCTTTACCGTAGTTAACGTTTGCGTGCTCCGGATTGGAAACAACGCCGACTGTAGCCATACAGGTTGCCGGAACATTACGGAGCTCGCCCGACGGAAGTCGTAAGAGCGCCATGCCGTTCTCTTTAGCCATAAGCTGAGCTGTGTTGCCGGCTGAACGGGCAAGCTGCGCGCCCTTGCCGGGGTAAAGCTCGATATTGTGAAGGAATGTACCTACCGGAATATTGATAAGCGGAAGTGCGTTGCCGGGCTTAATATCGGCTTCGGGTCCGCTTACGATTACATCCCCTACCTTAAGATCCTGAGGAGCGATTATATAACGCTTCTCGCCGTCCTCGTACTGAACGAGGGCGATGAACGCAGAACGGTTGGGATCGTACTCAAGGGTCTGAACGGTGGCGTTTACGCCGAAACGCTCTCTCTTGAAATCGATAACTCTGTACTTTCTGCGGTTTCCGCCGCCTCTGTGGCGAACGGTGATTCTGCCGTAGCTGTTGCGTCCGGCATTTTTCTTGATAGGCTCAAGCAGGCTTCTCTCGGGGGCTACCTTTGAAAGACCGGAATAATCCATAGTGGTCATATTGCGGCGGCCCGGAGTAGTCGGCTTGTAAAATTTAATTGCCATTTGTTTCACTCTCCTATTTTGGCTTAGCGAAGTCGCGGCGCGACTTCATACATCACCGGAAATCCTTTGATTTCCTATCGGCTGTCACTTAGATAAGTCCGTTAAAGAACTCGATCGGCTTTGAATCCGCCTTTAAAGTAACTATTGCCTTTTTCCAGGAAGATGTGCGGCCCGCATAACGGCCCATGCGTCTTTCCTGTCCGCGAACATTTATGGTGTTAACCTTAGCAACCGAAACCTTGAAAAGCTTTTCAACAGCTTCCGCGATTTCAATTTTGTTAGCGTCCTTTGCCACCTTGAAGGTGTATTTCTTATCGGCAATGCCCGACATACTCTTTTCGGTAATTACCGGTGCTAAAACGATATCCTGTGCGGCCTTCATTATGCGTACACCTCCTCAAGCTTTGCTACGGCATTCTTAACGATTACCAGTGAGTCGGCATTGATAATGTCATAGGTGTTTACCGTGCCTACCTGTGCGGATTTAGCGCCCGCAATGTTGCTTATGCTCTTTACGGCAAAAGCGTTGTTGTCCTCAAGAACTATAAGAGTTTTCTTTCCGGCACCGATAGCCTTTAAGCAATCGGCAACGGTCTTTGTCTTATAGCCGTCGAGCTTTAACTCGTCGAGAACGATAAGTCCGCCGTTTAATGCCTTATCGGACAGAGCAGACTTAAGAGCCAATCTCTTGACCTTCTTATTAAGAGAGTAAGAATAATCTCTCGGCTTCGGAGCATGAACGATTCCGCCGTGTCTCCACTGGGGGGCTCTTGTCGAACCCTGTCTTGCGTGACCGGTTCCCTTCTGTCTCCACGGCTTTCTGCCGCCGCCCGAAACCTCGGTACGGGTCAGAGTGGATTGTGTGCCCTGACGGTTATTTGCAAGGTAGTTTACAACTGCCATATGCATTACAACTGCGTTGGGTTCTATTCCGAAAACGGCATCGCTTAAAGCTATCTCTCCGACGCTTTTGCCTGCCATATCGACTACTGCTATATTAGGCATAACTTAAACACTCCTTCCCTTAAGCTTTAACGCTGTCGAAAAGAACTACGATTCCGCCCTTCGGACCCGGAACGGCGCCCTTAACTGCGATGATGTTCTTTTCTGCGTCTACCTTAACGACACTCAGGTTCTGAACGGTTACGCGCTCATTACCGAGATGTCCGGCCATTTTCTTGCCCTTGAAAACTCTTGACGGAGTGGAGCAGGCGCCGAGTGAACCGCCGTGACGGTGAACAGGACCTGTACCGTGTGACTCCTTGAGTCTTCCGAAATTCCAGCGCTTGATGGTGCCGGCATAGCCTTTACCTTTCGAAGTGCCTCTTACATCTACGGCGTCGCCCTCAGCGAATACGTCTGCCTTGATGATGTCGCCTACATTCATAGCGCTCATATCATCAAAACGGAACTCGCGGAGAACCTTTTTCGGAGCAACATCACCCTTAGCGAAGTGACCCTTCTGGGGCTTTGTTACCTTAGAAGCCTTCAGCTCGCCGTAGCCTACCTGAACTGCTTCGTATCCGTCGTTTTCAGCGGTCTTTTTCTGCGAAATAACGCAGGGGCCTGCTTCAATTACAGTGACCGGAACGACATTTCCGTTTGCGTCAAAAAGCTGAGTCATACCGAGCTTTTTGCCGACGATACCCTTTTTCATTCTGTTTTCCTCCTTTGGTTATTGGTTGGCGTTTGCCAACTTGACCTGCGGTGACGCGATTAAAGCTTTATTTCAATCTCTACACCGGCGGGAAGCTCAAGACCTGTCAGAGCTTCAACTGTTTTGTTGGAAGGTCTGATAACATCTATAAGCCTTTTGTGCGTTCTCGTCTCAAACTGCTCGCGGCTGTCCTTATATTTATGAACGGCACGGAGAATGGTAACGACTTCCTTTTCGGTCGGGAGCGGTACGGGTCCCGATACCCTGGCGCCTGTACGTTTAGCGGTTTCCACTATCTTTTCAGCGGACTGGTCTACAAGTGCGTGGTCGTAACCTTTGATACGAATACGGATTTTTTCTTTCACTGCCATGTGAAATTCGCCTCCTTAATAGTTGGCGGGCAAAACTTACAACGCACCGTGTTTTTCTTTTTGGTGCATTATAAAACCGGCATTGCTGGGGTTACAGACAATTCCGGACAGCAGATCGCTCTGCCGCTGTATGCAAAAGCCGCAAGATCTCTTACATACTTCCAATACTTTCGCCCGGTTTAAAATCGGACATACTCCGCGGAAATTTCCCGACTCAGGGTCGGCCACCTCCCGCATCATCGCATGTATAACGCCGCACTTACACAGCGTACCGTAGTATAATAGCATACTGCGCGCCGAAAATCAAGCTTTTTTTCGCAAAATTCCGCATTTTTTCAAGATTTTTTAAGCCTGTCCGCATATTGTGCCATAAGGTAAAAAGCTTATACATATATAGTGTATAAAAAAGGAACGCCGACGGGCGCGGCGTTCCTTTAAAATCAGTTTTTGAAATTTTCGGCTATTGTTTTTGCGGCGTTTTCGAGATAATCGCAGGTAAAACGCTCAAACTCGCCGTTGTCAACAAGCTGCGCGAGCGAGGTCTCTATCGGCATACGTGCAAGAAGCGGAATGTTAAGCTCCTCGGCAACCGTTGTACTGCCCGAGCCGAACAGCTCTATCTTCTTTCCGCAGTCGGGGCATACGGCGTAGCTCATATTCTCTATCATTCCTATTACAGGCACCTCCATCATACGAGCCATATTGTATGCCTTGCGGACGATAAGTGAAACAAGGTCCTGCGGCGAGGTTACGATAACCACGCCGTCAAGCGGTATGCTTTGAAATACGGTAAGCGGAACATCGCCCGTTCCGGGGGGACAGTCGATAAGCAGATAATCAAGCTCGCCCCATACAACATCGTGCCAGAACTGCTTTACAACGCCCGCAATCACGGGTCCTCTCCACAGCACCGGCATATCCTTTTCCTCAAGCAAAAGGTTTACCGACATAATTTTAATTCCGTTTTTCGTTTCTGCGGGGATTATGCCGACCTCATTCTGATACACCTTTGTTCCCACGCCGAAGGTCTTGGGTATTGACGGACCGGTAACATCCGCGTCAAGTATACCCACCTTATAACCCATACGGTTAAGGAGAACGGCGAGCATAGAGGTTGTCATAGACTTGCCTACGCCGCCTTTGCCGCTTACTACTCCTATTACATGTTTGATCGTGTTGTATTCGCCCGTAGGTTCTATAAGGCTCTGCGGTTCTCTTGAAGCACAGTTCTCTCCACAGGAAGCGCAGTTACCTGAACAACCCGAGCTTTTTTCTTCTGCCATTTTAATTACCTCTTTTTAAATTAATCTTTTATTGCGTCGAGTATAAGCTCCACGCATTTATCTATTCCTATTCTGCCCGAATCAAGGCACATATCGTAATTTTTCGCGTCGCCCCATTCGCGGTCGGTATAGTGCTTATAATATATTTTTCTTTTTTTATCCTTATCCGCAAGGCGCTGTTCGGGCTTTTTCTCGCTTTCGCCGTAAAGCCTTACGATTCTTTCCGCTCTCTCCTTCATTCCGGCGTGAATAAAGACATTAAAAACATCGTCGCGGTCTCTTAAAATATAATCCGCTCCCCTGCCGACTATAACGCAGGGCTTTTCCGCAATTTTAAGTATTACCTGCCTTTGGGCGCAGAAAATGAAGTCGGATATTGAAAGTCCGTTCGGCGTGCATGCCACGCCCTGCGCCACGGCAAAGGAAAATATGCTTTTGGAGGGTGAAAACTCGCCGTTTTCTTCTATGAATTTGGCGTCGAAGCCTGTTTCGTCCGCAACCTGCTCCACAAGCTCCTTGTCGTAAAATGGGATTCCGAGCTTTTCGGCAAGCTGTCTGCCGACGGTTCTTCCGCCGCTTCCGAACTGACGGCTTATGGTTATAATGTTCTTTTTCATAATTGGTTCCCCCTATTTCATATCGTCGTGAAGATATATTGTTCTTGAATTACGGTGCATATAAACATTAAGCACAAGACCTATACCTAAATAGAGACACAAAAGCGATGTTCCGCCTGCGCTGAAAAACGGAAGCGTTATTCCGACCACGGGCAAAACCGAGAGACACATTCCTATATTTATTACAATCTGCGTAAACAGCATTGCGAAAACTCCGACACAGATATATTTTCCGCTGTCTTTAGTGCAAAGTTTTGCCACCCGCAAGCAGCGAAGACAAATTCCGCCGAGCAGCAGCACAACCGCAATACAGCCCAAGAATCCAAACTCCTCCCCGATGCTTACGAAAATAAAATCGTTAAAGCCGTAGGGTACTATTCCGTTTTGGGTGAAATCGCCGTTCAAAAATCCCTGCCCGAAAAATCCGCCGTTAGCGAGCGCCGTTCTTCCCCTCCATTGCTGATAGGTAGGCCATTGCTCACTGGCGTTATGGTTTGCGGCGGCATTCGGATTTATAATCGCCTCTATTACGCCCTGCATACTTTTTACTCTGTCACGCTGGTCGTCGTTCATAATAAAGAAGTAAACAAGCGGAGCGGCTATCGCCGCAATTGGCACAAGAGCCAAAAAATATTTCCACGAAACGCCTGCGGCCCACATCATAAACAGCATCATTACCGCAAATACGACCGCCGTGCCGTCGTCCCCCTGAAGATGTATAAGCAAAACGGGAAACGCGCCGTGCGCGCAAAGGGGAATTAGGTATTTCGGTTTGTTGATATTCGGCTTTATCTTGCTTAAATGGGCGCTGAAGGTTACAATAAAGCAAATTTTCAGAAGCTCCGCCGGCTGAAATGTGGTTATTCCCAGATCCAGCCACGCCTTATCGTCCGTACCCTCGGGGGCGAAGCCGATAAAAAAAGTAAGAATTACCGGAACAACTCCCAGTACGGCGGCTACATACCACCTCTTTAAAAACAGCGAAAAATCAACCGCCGATATTATAAGCGCCGCAACGAGACCCGCGACAAAGCAGACAAACTGAACTATTACGGACCTTATGCTTTCCCTGTAATGCGTTGCGGAAAAAACCGCCGCGCAGCCGTAAAGGCTTGTGCATACGCAGAGTATAAGCAACAGCTTATCCGATTCACGGATAAAATCCGCTATTCTTGCCAAAAAACCCTTCAATACCGACACCTCGCTTTTTCGCAGACGGTCAAAGCATAACCGTCACAACATTCCGTTTTAAATAAATATCCTTTAAATTCGGCGCAAAGCCTTCCGTTCTTTACAAGCGTTACCTTTCCGGCATCGCCGAGCGTTCCGCCCACAGCCTTTATATAAGCCTCTTTCATTGTCCAGAGTGTGTAAAAGCGCTCCGTACTCTCTGCCTCGTTTACATAGTCCGACTCTTCCTTTGAAAAAAGCATATACCGCTCTCTTCTTTTAAAATCGGTCATTTTTTCTATATCTATTCCCACAGGCACATCCGAAACGGCACACACGGCATATTTGCCAGAATGAGAAATATTAAAGAAGCAAAAGTCAAGCTCCGGCTTGCCGTTTTTGCCTGCTTTCACATCAAAATCCGTTTTGCCGTAAAGCCGCAGTATAAGCTCGCAAAGCAAAATTCTGCCTGTTAATGTCCGCTTTTTGTCTTCCTCGCTTAAACGGTTTATTCGTTCATCCGAAAAACGGGCGGCGGCTTTTGCGTATTCCGTGCCGCCAATACTGTTTATATCTCTTATAAGATATTCCATTTAACCGTTTTGCAGCTCGCCCTTTGACGCCGCCTTAAGGTAAGCGTTTATAAATCCGTCAAGGTCTCCGTCCATAACCGCATTTATATTGCCCGACTCAAAACCGGTGCGGTGGTCCTTTGCCATTGTATACGGCATAAATACATACGAGCGTATCTGAGAGCCCCAGGCAATCTCCTTTTGAACGCCCTTTATATCCTCAATCTTTTCGAGATGCTCTCTTTCTTTTATTTCAAGGAGCTTCGATTTAAGCATTTTCATTGCCTGATCCCTGTTTTGGAACTGACTGCGTTCATTTTGGCAGGCGACAACTATTCCCGTGGGGATATGCGTAAGTCTTACCGCGGACGAGGTTTTGTTGATGTGCTGACCGCCCGCGCCCGAGGAACGGAAAACATCCATTTTAATATCTTCGTCGCGAATCTCTATATCGTTATCATCGCTGATTTCGGGCATAACCTCAAGAGAGGCAAAGGAGGTGTGCCGTCTGCCCGAGGCGTCGAACGGCGACACCCTTACAAGACGGTGAACGCCCGATTCGCTTTTTAAATATCCGTAGGCATTGTCGCCTGCTATCAGCATTGTGGCGCTTTTAAGCCCTGCCTCGTCTCCGTCGAGAAAGTCAAGAAGCTCCACCTTAAATCCGTGGCGTTCGCTCCAACGGGTATACATTCGCACAAGCATCGAGACCCAGTCCATAGCCTCCGTTCCGCCGGCGCCGGCGTGAAAGGTGAGTATTGCGTTGTTGTTATCGTATTCGCCCGTGAGCAGGGTCTGGAGCCTTAAGGATGCCAGTCCCTTTTCGAATTCGTCTACCGATTCGGTAATTTCGGGTACAAGGGAAGTATCCTCCTCCTCGTTTCCCATTTCAATAAGCACAAGCATATCGTCATATGACGAGCAGAGCTTTTCGTAAGCCTCCGCCGTGTTTTTAAGCTTGCCGGTCTTTTGCAGTATCTTCTGTGAATTTTCGGTATCGTCCCAAAAGCCGGGGGCGGAGGTTTTGGCCTCAAGCTCCTCTATCTCATTTTTGAGCCTGTCATAGCCCAAGGCGTCCTTTAAATCTCTCAGCTCTTTTTCGTTGCTTTCAAGTCTCAGCTTAAGCTGTTCAAATTCAAGCATTAAATTTCCTCCGTTAAAGTTTATACAAGCGCAAAGGCGCACCAGTTGTCCTTATACTGCTTTTCTTTAATTTTAAAGCCATGCTTTTCAGCCGCAGTCAGAACATCCTGTTCCCTTGCGTCTATAATTCCCGAAACAAGCAAAACAGCGCCGTCCGCCATATAATCCCTTACATCCGAAAGCAAGCGTATAACAACATCGGCTACAATATTGGCGCAGACAACATTATATTTACCGCTTACCTTATCCGCAAGGTCGCCCACAATGTATTCGGTCTTTTCGGTACAACCGTTAAGCTCGGCGTTTTCCCTTGCGGTTTTGACCGACTGCGCGTCAATATCCACTCCGACCGCCCTGTCCGCTCCCAAAAGAACAGACGCTATGGAAAGTATACCGCTTCCGCAGCCTATATCGAGCATTTCCGCTCCCTCATACACATAATTCTCAAGCATAGAAAGGCAGAGCGAGGTGGTTGCGTGCGTACCCGTGCCGAATGCGGCGCCGGGGTCTATGTGCAAAAGCCGCCTGTTTTCCTTATTGTCATACTTTTCCCAGCTCGGAACTATTGCAAGGCGGTTTCCTATTTCGGTTGCGTGGAAATATTTTTTCCAGTTTTCGCTCCAGTCAGCGTCGTTCACACCGTCGGCATCCGCGCAAAACGGGATTTTTTCAGCCGTAAGTCTTTCCTTTAAAAAGGCGAGAGCTTCGGCGGCGTTATCACATTCCGATATATATATGTGTATAACGGATCTTGTTCTGTCCTTGCTTATAAGCTCCTCGTCAATAAGGTCGATATGGGCTATTTCCTCCGCCTTTTCCTCAAGGTCGGAATAGTCTTCGATATAAATGCCGTACGGCACGGTCATATTGGCTATCGCCGCCGCGGTATCGGTGTATTCGGTGGGTATTTTTATGGTTATTTCTGTCCAGTTCACAAGCTTTCCTCATTATCTTCCTTAATGGAGTTTTTATTAAATACAATATACATCAGGTAGCCTACGCCTATTGCTAAAACAGGTAGGTATGCCAATGAATATCTTTGTACCGGAATAAACATAAAAGCGCTTAAAAGATATATAAAAAATATAATTGTCGGAACTCTCAGTCTTTTTGTAAACAGTGCCCGCACACATCCCGAAAGGCCAATTATTACAGTGAAAATGTTTATGCAATTTGCATAAACAGAAGCATATGGCCATTCGTACGGGATAAGAAATATATTATAAAACTTGCCTAATGTCATCCAATATATTGTTTGCACGGGCCGCTTGATCAAGAGTGTAAAAAGCAGCTTTAGGTTGCCGAACATTGTGCCGGGATCCGTAAGTCCTAATTCTTCAACATTTTTCGCTAATCCCGCATAAATGGGATTGGTTTGTGTGGCAAGTAAAATAAACTGTTTCATAGTAACAAGATTCCTTATCCACCACGGCAAGCCTACAATAACAAAACCGATAATAAAAAGACCGCTGCTGAAAGCGAAGGCTCTCCATTCGCCCCATTTTTTGCATATATCAATAACAACTATAACGGGAAGAACAACTATAAGCAGTGGTCTTACCATAACTGCGACACACAATGTTATTCCTGCAAATAAATATCCGAACCATTTATCCTTTTTCCATGCATATACGGCAGTTACAAAAAACAGCATCATAGTAAACACAAACAGCGTTTCCGTAAGTAAATACCTGGAATAATAATGATTCATCGGATTTACACAGACCAGTGCCGCTGCTATTATAGATACGGAATATTTTTTCGTCAGCATAAAAGCCAACAAAAAAACTAAGAAAACCGTAATACCGAATATGACCGCCTGAATGAGCTTTATGGTGTGTATTGCTTTTAAACCCGTTCCTAAAACGGACATACAAGCAACCAAAAACATCGGAAACCCCGGAGTGACATAGGCATCTGCGGTTTCGCCCCAATAGCTGTAAAATTTCCCCGAAAGCAGATTTTGAGCCATTTTTATATAATGTCCCTCATCGGGGGTATAAACCTCGTCCATTTTTCCGTAATTTTCAGCATATAAAAAACAAAAGGCAATTCCTGCAAAGCATATAAAAGCTAATGCAAAAATCTTTAATGCCTTAATTTTCTTTTCACCCTCAAACGGTTTTAAAACACATTTACCGTCAGTCATATAAATCTTTCCTTTCATTTTCAAGAAAGTCTTTAATTGATAAAGATTGTATAATATTCTTTATTTCATTGGACATTTTTGAAATTTTCATTGTCAAATTTATTAAAATAAACATAAGGGTTATAGTTGCAATAAGGTAAACCAAATTTGACGATACTTCTATTCCGATAAATTTTGCCGCGAAGTATACGATTTGCGGGAATACCGCTATTATAATAATTGCAAGCGCAATTAACAGCCAAATTAAAGAAAACTGAAGCTGCAGCTTTCTTTTGTTTACGTTATTGAAAACATAAACAATAAAAACAAGCGATAGCACTATAAGCCCTATTCTCAGAGTAAGCGACATTGTGATCTATCTCCTTTGAAAGCTTGCAATAATAATTGCAAGCGTAACCTTAATCATATAGTAAACGGATTTCCATGAGGCAATTGAAGAGCTGCCGCCTTGTCTGTCAAACATATTAACGGGGACCTCTTCTATTCTGTATCCGGCTTTTGCTATATGAACAAGCGATTCGGGTTCGGGGTAATCAATAGGATAGTCATCCGCCAGTATTTTCAGCACTTCACGGGAAGCGGCGCGGTAACCGGATGTACAATCCGAAATATTCACCTTTGCAAACAGCTTAAGTGCGAATGAAAGAATTTTTATCCCGAACCTGCGCATTGCAGTTGATTGGAAGCTTACGCCGTCTCCTATAAACCTTGAACCCACAGTAAAATCCGCCGTTCCGTTTACAATCGGTGCAATAAGGGATTTTAATGAATTTATGTCGTGCTGACCGTCGCCGTCAAACTGAACGGCAATGTCATAATCCTGCATATTTGCAAGCTTATATCCTGTCTGAACCGCTCCGCCTATACCGAGGTTTTGTATAAGGTTAACGCACCGTATGTTGTTTTTTCTGCATATATCGTATGTGTTATCCTTAGAGCCGTCGTTTATAACAACATAATCAAGCTGAAAATCACATTCTGTTTTATAATCAAGCACCTTGCTTACCGTGTTTATTATATTTTCCTGTTCGTTATATGCGGGTATAATAATTAAAACCTTCAAATTTTACACTACTTTCTTTTGAAAATGAAAAATTTGCTTACCGCCCAGTTTAAAAGAACAACCAAAAACGATAAAACGACTTTCGCAATTAAAACGCCGTTTATGCCTAAAACCGAGTATTTTTCAAGCTTTAGAATATCTGTGCAGAGGTAAAGACCGGCTTGCTCAAAGAAATACGATAAAAGTCTTGCGGAAAGGAATGATAGCATTTCCTTAAACAAAACCGCGGCCTGCCAGGACGTGCTTTTAAATACAAATATTTTGTTTGTGATATATGCAAAAATCACCGCGCAAACAAATGAAACGGTGTTGACCGTGAGTATTCTTTCATATCCTAAGTACTGAAGGGCGATCCAGAAGGAGATGTAATTAACGGCAGTAGTTAAAAATCCGAATACAAGATACAATCCGGTCTCGCTTTTTATAAGCCTTATAATTTTTTCTTTCAAATAATCACCTGCAGTGTGCGGTTAATAAAAAACATTATACCATTTTTATTATGTAATATAAAGAATTATTTTAAATTACCGGTCAAAAAAGCTTTCTATTTTTTCACGTGTATCGCTTACAGTGCCTTGCCTTATGCCGTTTCTGCCCCCGCCGCGAACGGTAAGCGCGGCTTTAAACTCGATAAAAAATGTGTTAAGTGCGGTTTCTTCACCGCATATTGCAAAGGAAAACGCGCCGTCCTTACCCGAAAACGCGCCGCGTATGCCGCCTGCATTACTGCACAGTGCGTCTGCCAAGAGCTGTAATTCCTTAATATCAAGCCCGTCTTCAAAAACGGCGGTTTTATCGGTTTTAGGCGCAAAGCCCGCCGCCATTTCGGCAATCAACCGTTTTTTAAGCGCGACAGTTTCCTCCTTTTCAGCAGATAACTGATTATTAAGCTTTACAACCGCCGCAGACGCGTCCGGCTGCTTTGCCGACAATAGGTTTGATATTTCGAGTATGTTCCTGTACTTTTCGCGGTAATCGGCAAGCGCGTCCCGTCCGCACTTTACAAAAAGCCTTACGCCTCCCTTGTTCTTAAAAAAATCAAGAATTTTTATAACGCCTATTTCGCCCGTGAGCCTTACATGCGGCGCGCAGCAGGCGCAGACATCGACGCCCTCTATCTCCACTATCCTAAGGTCCTCGTTTATCTCCTTTTTACTGCGGTAAGAAAGGCTGTCAAGCTCGTCCTTTTTCGGGAAATACGCCCTGACGGGCAGATTTTCGTACACCGCCTTATTTGCGAGGTCCTCGATTTCGTCAAGCTGTTTTCTTGTAAGCTCGCCGTCAAAATCCACGGTCATTTCGTCGCTTAGGTGAAAGCCGACATTTTCGTACCCGTAAAGCCTATGTACTATTCCCGAGATTATATGCTCCCCCGAATGGTTCTGCATATTGCGGAAACGGCGGTCAAAATCTATGGCGCAGGCAACCTGCTTACCCTCTTTAAGAGGCTTTTCGGTATAATGGTAAATTACGCCGTCCCTTATCTGCACATCGTACACCCTTACGCCGCCGATAAAGCCCGTGTCGGAGCCTTGTCCGCCGCCCTCGGGGAAAAATGCGGTTCTGTCGAGCGTTACCGCAAATTTCCCGTTTTCTTCCGTTACGGAAAGCACCGTGGCGGAAAATTCACTCATATGCGAGTCGCTGTAATATAATTTTTCCGTCATTTGCCGTATCTCTCTTGTATAATGTGCGCCGCCTTGTAAATATCGCCGCCGCCCATAGTTATAACAAGATCGCCGTGCTTTGCGGTCTCGGTAATTTTGTCCGCGACATTCGAAAAACCGTCAACAACCGCGGCATTTTTAAGACCTGCCGCCAGGTCCTCGCTTTTTATTCCGTAGGTGTTTTTTTCTCTCGAACCCATAATCGGGGTCAAGATAACCTCGTCGGCTATGGAAAGCGCCTTGATAAAATCGTCCTTTAAAAGCGCGGTGCGTGAAAAGGTAAACGGCTGGAACACCGCTATTACCCTGTTGTAATCAAGCTCCTTTGCCGCGGTAAGCGTAGCCTTTATCTCGGTCGGGTGGTGGGCGTAATCGTCCGCCAGCATAAATCCGTCATATTCGCCCAAGAACTCAAACCGTCTGCCGGCTCCGGTAAATTTTTCTATCGCGTCCTTTATACCCTCTGCCGGAACGCCCATATCGTAGCAGACCGCAAAGGCGGCAAGCCCGTTTAAAACATTGTGTCTGCCCGGGATACGCATATCGATATTTATTATCTTTTTGCCGTCCCTTATCACATCAAAGGCAAAGCCGTACTTGCGGCTCTCGGTATTTTCCGCACGGTAAAAATTGTCTTCCCCAAAGCCGAAGGTAATCTTTTCGGCGGTTATATCACGGGCGGCGGTTTTAACACGGCTGTCATCCCCGTTGATATACGCCTTTTTAGCCATAGCGAGGAATTTATGGAACGACAGCGTCATATTTTCCATAGTTTTAAAATAATCGAGATGGTCGTTGTCTATGTTAAGCAGTACGGCAATGTCGGGAGAAAGCTGTAAAAAGGTATCCACAAATTCGCAGGATTCGCAAACCATAGTTTCCGATTTGCCCGAAATTCCGTTTGAATTGATAAGCGGAAGCTTTCCGCCGATAACCGCGGTCGGGTCCATCTTGTTTAAAATGAGAATTTGTGTTATCATAGAGGTAACGGTGGTCTTGCCGTGCGTTCCGCACACGCCGATAACATTGTCGAAATGACGGGTAAGCGCCCCCAGCATATGCGAGCGCTCCATTGTGGGAATGCCCTGTTCCCTTGCTGCTTTAAGCTCGGGATTATCGTCGGAAATGGCGGCGGAGTACACCACAAGCTCCGCTCCCTTGATATTTTCGGCGTTATGCCCCATATACACCTTTATGCCGAGGTTTTTAATTCTTTTAAGAGGGTCGCTCTCATTATTATCGGAGCCCGTAAGCAAATACCCTTTCCCGTGAAGTATCTCGGCGAGCGGACACATACCGCTTCCGCCTATGCCTATCATATGGATATGCTTTACCTGTGTTATAATTTTATCCTCTTGGCGAAGCTGTTTCATAGCTTTTACTCCCTTATATATTCTTACCTACTATTATATTGCCAAACGGCAAAAAAATAAACCCTTTTTTGAAAGGAAAGTCAAATTTATGCTGATTTTACCGCCGAAAATAGAATATGTTATCGAGACCCTGCAAAAAAACGGCTATGAGGCGTATGCCGTCGGCGGCTGTGTGCGTGATATGCTGACGGGCAAAACGCCGCACGATTTTGATATCACCACCGAAGCCCTGCCCGAGGATATTATAAGAATTTTTGAGAAAACCGTACCCACGGGAATAAAGCACGGCACGGTAACGGTGATAAGCGGCGGAGTTCCCGTTGAAACAACGACCTACCGAACCGAGGGGAAATATACCGACCACCGCCGTCCCGAAAGCGTAAGCTTTGTAAAAAATCTGCGTGAAGACCTGTCCCGCCGTGATTTTACCGTAAACGCAATGGCGTACAACAGTAAGGACGGGCTAAAGGACTATTTTTCGGGCAGAGAGGATATTGAAAAAAGGATACTGCGTGCCGTGGGTGACCCCAAAAAACGGTTTTACGAGGACGCGCTCAGAATTCTTCGGCTTTTCAGGTTTTCCTCCGTGCTTTGCTTTACGCCGGACGGCGATACGCTTGCCGCAGCGCTTAAATACGCCGACTCCCTTAAAAGCATTAGCGCCGAACGGATATTTTCGGAGCTTACAAAGGCACTTTGCGGCAATGACCCCGCGGCTTTAAAGCCGCTTACGGATGTCGGCGGTCTTGACTTTTTGGGTCTTTTCGCCGCCCCCGATTATGGGAAAACAGCGTGTGTAAACAGTCCCGACTGCAAGCTTTTTACATTCCTTTATTCGGGAAAAGCCGATGTTCTTAAAACACTTGAATATTTAAAAGCCCCGACCAAGACCAAAAAATTTGCAAGGGATATGCTCACCCTCTTAAAGCTGCCGTTTCCGTCCGACAAGGCGGAAATTAAAGAAATGCTTTTTTTTACCTCTCCCTTACTTGTCGGGGAATATTTAGATTTTAAAGCGGCTTACGGCGAGGACGCGCAAAACGCCCGTCTGCTTTTAAAGGAAATCATCGAAAACAATGAGCCGTACAAGATCTCCGACCTTAAGATAACGGGCGGCGACCTTATAAAGCTCGGGCTTTCGGGCGAGGCTGTGGGCGAAACGCTTGAACGCCTAAGACGGCTTGCGGCCCACGACCCGACGGTGAACACAAGAAAAAAACTGCTCCGAGCGGCACTTAAGTAACATTTACCGCTATGCGCCATAAACTGTAATGAAGACAGTTTACGGCGCTATTTTTTTATACGGGCAGTGATACTATGAAAAACATAACGGTTATAGGCGGAGACGGCAGACTTAAAACAGCCGCCGAAATTTTAAAAGGCTACGGCTTTAATGTCAATCTTTCGGGCGTGTACGGCAAAAAGGAAGCGGAGGAAAGCGATGTTCTGCTTTTACCCGTTCCGACGACCCGTGACGGTACGACTGTTTTTGCCCCGTTTTCGGGTGAAAAGATATACCTTGACGATATTGCGAGGCTTACTCCGAATTCCACCCTTATACTGACCTGCAACTATATGTTTGACGGTAAAAACTGCGTTGATTACGGAAAAAACGACGCATACTGTCTGCTTAACGCAATTCCCACCGCCGAGGGCGCCGTAAAGCTTGCCGTGGAAAATACTCCGTTCACCCTTTGGGGGAGCCGTGTGCTTGTTATAGGCTACGGCCGTGTGGGAAAAATTCTTGCCGACAGGCTTAAGGGGCTCGGCTGCCGAATAACCGTAAGCGCCAGAAAATCCACCGATTTCGCCCTTATTGCGGCTAACGGATATTACAGCGCAAACACATACGAAATCGGCAAAAATCCCGATTACGATATTATTTTCAATACCGTTGACGCCGATGTTTTAAAGGACAGCGATTTTAAAAACTGTACCGCAAAGCTTATAATCGACCTTTCAAGCAAGGGCGGCTTTAACACCGCCGCCGCCGAGGAGCACGGAATAACGGCAATCAAGGCGCCGGGACTGCCGGGCAAGGTAGCGCCCAGAACCGCCGGCGAGATACTGGCAAAAACGGTTAAGGATATAATTCTGCAACGCTAAAAAGAGGGAGAGTTACATGGAAAATATAACGCTTGGATATGCGTTCTGCGGCTCGTTCTGTACAATAAAAAAATCCCTTGCCGCCCTTAAGGAGCTTGCAAGGAACGATATAAAAATCAAACCGATAATGTCGCAGATAGTTTACAATACCGACACCCGCTTCGGCAAAGCGGAGGACCTTATAAAAGAAGTAGAGGAAATTTGCGGCGAAAAGATAATACACGATATAGCCGCCGCGGAGCCGATAGGGCCTAAAAATCTGCTTGATATAATAGTCGTTTCCCCGTGCACGGGAAACACCATAGCCAAAACCGCCCTCGGCGTTACCGACACACCGGTAACAATGGCGGTAAAGGCGCACCTTCGCAACAATAAGCCGGTGGTGCTGGCGATTGCCACAAACGACGCCTTAGGCGCCTCGGCAAAAAATATCGGTCTTCTGCACAACACGGGCAACATCTTCTTTGTGCCTTATAAGCAGGATGACCCGTTCGGTAAAAACAACTCGCTTGTGTGCGATTTCTCGCTTATTCCCGAAACGGTGGAAAAGGCGCTTATCGGCGAGCAAATCCAGCCGGTGCTTATCTGATTTTTTTAATAAGCCTTATTATATATACCGACAAAATGTATGCCGCGATAACGGACAGTACATCCTTTATAAGATACGGTACGGAAACAAGCAGGAACGCCGGCACAGGCTTCATTTTGTAAATCACGGCATACTGCGCCGTACCCCATATATGGCAAAGCGCAAGTCCGGCAAGTCCCGGCAGAAATTTAAGGTATTTGTTTTTTATAAGCTCGCAAAATCCGCAAAACAGCGTCAAGAGCAAAAAGCCGAATATAAAGCCTCCGGTTGCTCCGAACAGTACCTGCGCACCGCCTCTGAAGCCGGAAAACACCGGAACGCCGACCGTGCCTAAAAGTATGTACGCCGCAATAGACGCCATACCCCATTTGATACCGAGCGTATAGCCGCAAAGCGCAACGGCGAAGGTCTGCAATGTAAGAGGCACATCAAACGGCGTGGGGATCGCCGTTTGCGAAAGTACGGCGGTAACCGCGGTAAAAAGCGCCGCCAAAACAAGATTAACCGTTCTTTTTCTTGTGTTTTCTTTCATTATTTTAATCTCCGTTCCATTTTCTTAACTGACGGAGATATTGTAAACCATAAAAGCGCCATTGTCAACCTAAAAATATTTTTAGGTTGACAATGGCTTGCGTTTTATCCGTTATTTTTGCAGCTTGTTTTAAAGTGAACAGACTGTGTTCCGTTTGTGATAAAGTAAACCGACTGTGTTCCGTCGGGTTTTTCGGCTATAAGCTTATCACTGTCCCCTTCTACCGTCCATATTTCGTCCTGCGGCTCGATATGGTTTTGTCTGGTCGGCACATCTATAATATACCGCTCCGCCTTGCCGAGGCTTTTTCCCTTGGTTTCACCGTGCGGTTCACCGTAAAAATAATAATCCTTCCCGTCCACGCAAAGCTCGCCCGCTCTTACAAGAACCATAATGGAGCCGTTCTCTAACTTTACAAGCAAAACATTTTTGCTTTCCTTTACGCTGTAAAGCTCGGCGGACATATCGGTGTACTTTTTGTTGTAGGTTCCCTCGAAATCGTCCGCGTCGCCCAAATACCTGTCGGCGGTGTAGGCTTCGTCGATTAGATCATCGGTAAGATCCTGTAAATATTCGTGACCGTCCGCAATCACAAAGCCAAGCATATCGTTCTGAATAAACGCTCTCTTTTCCCCGTCCGAATTACTGTCTGTTTCCGAGGAAACGCTTTCGGTAATTTGCGAGCTTTCCGTTTCAGGCTTTTGCACCGCCTTTCCGCCGCTGGTTTTCCATACCGTGACGCCGACAAGCGCCGCGGCGGCAAGACAGCAAACGGGAACGGCGGTTCTTAAAGCCGTTTTTCTTTTCCGTGCTTTATCGGCTTCGTATTCGTTTATTCTTTTAAAAACGCTTTCCGTCATTTCATTATAAGTCTTCATAGGTAAAACCCTCCGTTTCAAGTACCGATTTAAGCGCCCTTTTTGCACGGTAAATAAGCGTTTCCGTGCCGTGAACGCTTTTTTTCATAACCGCGGCGGTCTCCCTTGCGGACAGCTCCTCGAAATAGACAAGCCACAGCGCCTGCCGATATTCGGGTTTAAGCCGGCCGAGCGCCCTGTGAACGGTTATTTTCCGCTCCTTTTTTATATACGATAATTCAAGGCTTTCCCTGTCGTCCGAAAGCTCCGCCGTTTCTTCTCCCGACACCTCGCCTCTTTTGGAATTGCGCCTTAAATAATCTATCGCGATATTCCGCCCTATTGTATAAAGCCAGGTTTTAAAAGAAGCCTTGCCCTTATCCCTCGGTTTTTTAGTGCCGAGCAGTACAAAGGTATCCTCCGCCAACTCTTCCGCAATACGGATATTGCCGACAATGCTGTTAAGATACAGCATAAGCCCGTCCTTATAGTCCTTAATTATTTCCGCCAAACCGTTCTCGTCGCCGTGTTCACGGAAACGGCGGTAATTAATGATTCCGCTGTCCATATGTCCGCCACCTTTTGAAAAGCTTTTCACCTATTACACGAAAAAAACCATAAAAAACTCACGGGAAGCGGAAATTAATTTCCGCTCCCCGTTTAAAATTTAAACCTGCGCAAAATACTGTTTGTACCAGATTATAAATGTATAAACCGTCCATATTTTGCGGCTGTTATCCGCCTTGCCCGCGCGGTGGCTGTCAAGCAGCGCCGTCAATTTCTCGGTATTGAAGAATTTTTCCGCAATTTCGCCCGTAAATTCTTCCTTTACGGCGTTATAATACTTATCCTCTTTAAGCCATACCCTGATAGGCACGGGGAAACCTAATTTATCCTTTTCGGCGGTAAGCTTTGGCAGTGTTTTTTCCGCCGCTTTCCTGAGCGCCAGCTTTGTGGTCTTGGTGTTCACCCTGCAATTAAGCGGTATGGTTTCGGCAAGCTCCATAACCTTTTTATCAAGGAACGGAACACGAAGCTCCAGCGAATTTGCCATACTGGTTTTATCGGCTTTAAGCAAAATATCGCCCATAAGCCACATATTGATATCAAGGTACTGCATTTTTGTAATGTCGTCCTTATCGCCGACCTCGCTGTAAAATTTACCGCAAAGCACCTGCGGCGAAACGGCCTTTTTCGCGGTCTCGCTCTTTAAAAGAGCGTTTCGTTCCTTTACGCTGAAAATGGAAGCGTTGCCGATAAACCGTTCCTCAATCGTCTTGCCCCTGCGTACAAGGTAATTAATTCCGTGCTTTTGCGGCAGGTGCTCGCAAATCTTTGAGATAACACGGCGTATACAGAATGGCAGCTTATCGTAAGCGGTAAGGGTTATCGGCTCTTGGTAAATTCGGTAGCCGCCGAACAGCTCGTCCGCACCCTCGCCCGACATTACTACCTTTACATACTTACTGGCAAGCTCGCTTACAAAATAAAGCGCTATCGCGGCAGGGTCGGCAAGCGGCTCGTCCATATGATACTGAATTTTCGGGAAAGTTCCCCAGTATTCCTCGGGGGTGATTATCTTCGAAATATTTTCCACGCCTATTGTGTCGGCAAATTTCTTTGCAAAGTGGATTTCGTTATAACGGTCCCCGTCGGGGCTTTCAAAGCCTACGGTAAAGGTCTTGTCAACATCCGCCGCCTCGGCAATATAGCTTGAATCAATACCGCTTGAAAGAAAAGAGCCTACCTCGACATCTGCTATCTTATGTGCCGCAACCGATTCGCGCACCGCCTTATCGGTAAGGTCGGCGAAATATTCAAGCACGCCGTCCTGCGCCTTGAAATCGGGTTTGAAATATCGGGTCTTTTTCATTTCACCGTTTTTGAATGTGAAATAATGCGCGGGCGGAAGCTTGTAGACCCCCTTGAAGAAGGTCTCCTCCGTCGGGGAATACTGGAACGAGAGATAATGCGCCAGTGCGTCCTCGTTAAGTTCCTTTTTAAAATCGGGATGTTCAAGGAACGACTTTATTTCCGAGCCGAAAATAAAGCTCTCGCCCATAAAGGTGTAATAAAACGGCTTTATTCCGAACATATCCCTTGCGGCGAACAGCGACCTGTCTCGGCGGTCGAAAATTACAAACGCAAACATTCCCCTGAGGCGCGGCACCATTTCCTCTCCCCACTCTTCAAAGCCGTGGAGCAGTACCTCGCTGTCCGAATTATTGGCAAATATATGTCCCTTTTCAAGGAGCTCGGCTCTAAGCTCCTTGAAGTTGTATATCTCACCGTTGAAAACAAGCACCAGAGACTTGTCCTCGTTGAACATCGGCTGACCGCCCTCGGCAAGGTCTATAATGCTGAGCCTTCTGAATCCGAGCGCAATATCGGTATCGACAAACTGCCCCGACGCGTCCGGTCCCCTGTGGACTATCCTGTCCATCATTTTGCCGAGTACCGTCCCGTCGTCCTTTATAAAATTGGTAAAGCCCGTAAAGCCACACATAGAAAACCGCTCCCTGTTAAAGCATAATAAGATTATTATACACCATTATTTTACTTTTGTCTTTATTTTTTTTAAAATACATTCGGAAATTGCTCCGACAGCGCCGCCCGTCACAACGGCGGATGCCAAAAGAACGGGCAGATAATACCACACCGCCCTGCCGAAAATAACGCTCGCGACGCACAACTGAACCGTGTTATGCACCGCCGCCCCCGCAATTCCCGTACCGACGGACGATACGCCCGCAAGCTTTGAAACCCCTGCGGCGGCAAGAGTTGATACAAGCCCTGCCGTAAGCGAAAACAAAAGCGTAAAGGGTGTTGAAAAAAGCACTGCCGATAAAAGTATTCTCACCGTATTAACGCAAAAAGCTCCTTTTATATCCCCTCGGTTTATCAAAATAAGGCACAGCGAGTTTGCAAGCCCTAATTTTATGCCTGGCGCTATGAATGAAAGAGAGAAAAGACTTTCGATATAGCCGAATATAAGGGCGAGCGCCGCAAAAATTCCGTAAAGAGTAATTTTTTTCGCCATCACCGTATCTCCGCAATTACTTTATTAGGCAGGCATATGATGCTTTCGCCCCTGCGGCTTATCGCCTTATGCTCCACGCATATCTGATTTTTACAGCCGGCGGAGCGCATTTTTACCTTTCCGTCCTTAATTTCCACGATGTTATCCTCCAATTCCACCGTGTTATTAACATAAAGGGAATTTTTATAAACCGTTCGGCTGTCAACGGAAATAACCACCGTGCCGCCGCTTTTTTTCGGCAGTAAAAATACGGCGCAGGACGCCGCCGCTATGGCAAGTACGGAAACGGCGATAATAAAATCGCCCTTTTTCGGCAATTTCGGCACGGAGGACACCCCCTTAAAAGTAAATTTTTTTAAAATTTCGCCTTTTTGATTTTAACATATCTTTACAAAAAAAGAAAGTCATTGTATAATAAAAGCTATGAGAAAAAATACGACGCTTCCGTTAGTGCTGTTGCTGCTGTTGCTTTGCGGCTGCGGCGGAAATGACCGGCTTAATTCGCAAACACACTTTTTAATGGACACCGCAGCCAAAATCGCCGCCGATTGCGACGATGAAACGCTGAACGGTGCCTTTGACCTGTGTGAAAAGCTTGACCGAACGCTGAGCCGCACAAATAAGGAAAGCGATGTATACAGGCTCAATTCGTCGGACGGGTTTGTCACCGTGTCGGACGATACCCTGAAAATAACCGAAAGGGCGCTTTACTATTCCGATTTATCGGACGGCAAATTCGATATAACGATATGCCCCGTGTCCGAGCTTTGGGATTTTAAGGAGCAGGTGATACCCGACAGGAGCGAGATTGCCGAAGCTCTTAAAAGCGTTGACTATCACAGCATAGAAATTAAGGACGGCAAAATTTCGCTCGGCGGCAAAAAAATCGATTTGGGCTCGGTCGCAAAGGGCTATTCCGCGGACAGGGTTACGGATTATTTTAAAGCCGCGGGCGTTAAACGGGCGCTTATCAATCTCGGGGGAAATGTCTCCTGCATAGGCAGCTTTACAGTGGGCATAAAAAAACCGTTTGCCGATGAGGTCGCCCTTACGGTGAAACTTGAAGACAAAAGCGCAGTGACCTCGGGCATATACGAAAGGTATATAGAAAAAGACGGCGAGATCTACCACCATATACTTGACCCGAAAACGGGCTGCGGGGTTAAAAACGAGCTGGCGTCCGTCACCGTTATAGGCGGCTGTTCGCTTGACTGCGACGCTCTTTCCACCGTTTGCCTGCTGTCGGGCACCGAAAAGGGCACTGAAATAATTGAAAATTCGGACGGGTTTGAGGCTGTATTCATAGACCGAAACGGCGGTGTTACGCTGACCTCGGGTCTGTACCGTGAAAATAACGAAATAATTTATAAGAGGTAATAAAAATGGGTTTATTAAAGGCGCTGTTCGGAAATTACAGCGAAAAGGAGATAAAGCGTATAAAGCCTATACAGGAAAAGGTTTTATCGCTTGACGAGGAATACCAAAAGCTCACCGACGACGAATTAAGACATAAAACAGACGAGTTTAAGGAAAGGCTTTCCACAGGTGAAACGCTTGACGACATTATGCCAGAAGCGTTTGCCGCCTGCCGCGAGGCTGCAAGCCGAGTGCTCGGTATGAAGCATTTCCCGGTGCAGATAATCGGCGGTATCATACTTCATCAGGGCAGAATTGCCGAGATGAAGACCGGTGAGGGTAAAACGCTTGTCGCAACTCTGCCGGCTTACTTGAACGCCCTTTCTGGCAAGGGCGTGCATATTGTTACGGTAAACGATTACCTTGCCAAGCGTGACTCCGAGTGGATGGGCAAGCTTTACCGTTTTATGGGACTTACCGTAGGACTTATTGTTCACGGAATGAACCACGACGAGAAAAAGGCGGCTTACGACTCCGACATAACCTATTGCACCAACAACGAGCTGGGCTTTGACTATCTGCGTGACAATATGGTTATATACAAGGAACAAAAGGTTCAGCGCGAGCATAACTTCGCCATTGTGGACGAGGTTGACTCCATACTTATTGACGAGGCGAGAACTCCGCTTATAATTTCGGGTCAGAGCGATAAATCGACCGACCTTTATTTAAAGGCAAACAGCTTTGCGCTTACCCTTAAAATGGTAAAGGTAAAGGAAATGGACGATAAGGAAAGTGACGAGGAAGCCAATTACGACGGCGACTATGTTGTGGACGAAAAGGCACACACCGCAACCCTTACCGCCTCGGGCGTTAAAAAGGCGGAGGATTATTTCGGCATAGAAAACCTTAACGATACCGAAAATATCGCCATTGCCCACCACATAAATCAGGCGATACGCGCGCACGGCGTTATGAAGCGTGATGTTGATTATGTGGTTAAGGACGGCGAGGTAATAATCGTTGACGAGTTTACCGGCAGACTTATGTACGGCAGACGGTATAACGAGGGTCTCCATCAGGCAATCGAGGCAAAAGAGGGCGTAAAAGTAGCCCGCGAGTCAAAAACGCTCGCCACAATCACATTCCAAAACTTCTTCCGTCTGTACGGTAAGCTTTCGGGTATGACGGGTACCGCAATGACCGAGGAAACCGAGTTTCAGGAAATATACAAGCTTGATGTTATTGAAATTCCCACAAACAAGCCCATTGCCCGTGTGGACGAAAACGATGTTGTGTATAAAACCGAAAAAGCCAAATTTAACGCGGTTATAGACGATATTATCGCCCGTCACGAAACGGGTCAGCCGGTGCTTGTGGGTACGGTTACGATTGAAAAGTCGGAGCTGCTTTCGGGTATGCTTAAAAGGCGCGGCGTAAAGCACAATGTATTAAACGCAAAGCACCACGAAAAGGAAGCCGAAATTATAGCACAGGCAGGTATGCCGGGCGCCGTTACCATCGCAACCAACATGGCAGGACGAGGCACTGATATAATGCTCGGCGGTAACGCGGAATATCTTGCAAAGGCGGCTCTCCGACATGACGGACTGGGCGAGGAGATAATAAGCGAAGCAACAGGCTTTGCCGAGACAGAGGACACGGACATCATCTCCGCCCGTGAAAAATATAAGGAATACTACAATAATTTCAAGGCTCAGATAGCGCCCGAAGCCGACAAGGTAAGGGCGGCGGGCGGTCTTGCTATTATAGGCACGGAGCGCCACGATTCAAGGCGTATAGACAATCAGCTCCGCGGCCGTGCGGGCAGACAGGGTGACCCCGGTAACACAAGATTTTATGTTTCGCTTGAGGACGACCTTATGCGTCTGTTCGGCGGCGAACGCATTTCCACTATGATGGACACCTTAAAGGTGGAGGAAGACACTCCGCTTGAAAGCAAAATGCTCTCTCACACCATTGAAAGCGCTCAGAAGAAAAAAGAGGGTATGAACTTTGCGATACGCAAGAATGTACTTCAGTATGACGATGTAATGAACAAACAGCGTGAGCTCATTTACACACAGCGCAACAAGGTGCTTAACGGCGAAAATCTTAAGGATACCGTGCTTAAGATGATCGACGAAACCATTGAGGAATACTCAAAGATATACCTTGCCGACGACGCGGTTCACGACAACTGGGATCTTAACGGTATGCGTGAATATTTCCTCGGCTGGGTCACAACGCCCGAAGACCTGCATTTTACGGCGGAGGAGCTTGGCAACACCTCAAGAGAAGAGGTTGCCGAAAAGCTTAAAGCCGAGGCGCACGAGAGATACGAACGCCGCGAGGAGGAGTTCGGCAGCGATATTATGCGTGAGATTGAGCGAGTAATGCTTCTGCGCAGTGTTGATACAAACTGGATGGACCACATAGACGCTATGGATCAGCTCCGTCAGGGCATAGGTCTCCGCGCGTACGGTCAGCACGACCCTGTTGTTGAATACAGGAACGACAGCTACGATATGTTCGAGGCTATGACCAACACCATCCGTGAGCAGACCGCAAAGCTGGTGCTTACCGTAAGGGTTCGCCGTGACGAAGAGGTCAAGCGTGAAAAGGTTGCCGAGGAAACGGGAACGGGCGACGATAAGCCGAAGACCGTAAAAGGCAAGGGTGTTGTAGGTAAAAACGCGCTTTGTCCGTGCGGAAGCGGAAAGAAATACAAGCGTTGCTGCGGCAAGGATATTGACGATTAAACGCCTGTACAAAATAAGCTTTAAATGTTTAAAGGACTGCCTTTTGAACTGCCCCAGATTGTGCAGACAGTACAAAGAAGACTACCTAAAGTAGAAAATAAAATTTTAAGCAACAAACTGATTTCGTTTTTCAAGCGGAGTCAGTTTTGTTTTTGTTTGAATACGGTAATTATTGTAGAAGTTGATGTATTCGGATATGATGAGGCGAGGTATTTGGAAGCATTTGAGGAACACAGCACATATTCCTCTGCAATTTTTCTTGAACACCTTATAAAAAAATTTCCGTTTAAGATACAATGTGTTTAAAACCGACAACGGCTCGGAATTTACCAAAAGCTTAGGCAATACCGAAAAGCCGACATCCACACTGTTTGAGGCGCGCCTCAAACAGTGTGGCATAAATCACAAGCTTATAAAGCCGTACACTCCCAGACACAACGGTAAGGTAGAGCGTTCACATCGCAAAGATAACGAATACTTCTATGCTACTCATACATTTTACTCTTTTGATGACTTTAAAAAGCAGCTTGCTGTTCACAGCAGAAAGTACAATAATTTCCCTATGCGTCCTCTTAATTGGAAATCTCCTGCCGATTATTTGTATTCCTTTTTATCCTTCGGCGAAGTTTTCTGATTTTTGTAACACATCATTGACAAACCTACAATTATTGATATCATAGCTGTAAGAGCTTACTGCCGCCGCAACCGACAGTATAACGGTGCAGAGAATTAAACCCAAACAGAAAGTATAAATTATTATCTTTTTTGTTTTTATTTTCATAAAGTCACCTGATTTATCGTTTATTTCATAACCAGCTTTATTAAAGCAACCGCAATCGGGCTTACAATAATTCTGTTAAAAATGCTATTGCATAAACAGCCTGCAAAAAACGCTATGTACGATGTTCCGCCGTCTGAGTATTTGATTTTTTTAAGTATATGCGAGCGGTAAATACAGTCGGCTGACAGCCCGATAGGTATTTGTAAAACAAGCATTACAAAAATCGTCCAGAAGGTGATTTTATTTGTAATAAAGCTTATTTTTTCGCGTGCTTCATAGGCTTTTATCGGCTGTTCGTTTACTTCTATAATTAAATCCGGATTATTTGCGGTAAAATTATTTCCGTTATAATTTTGCTCATAAGCTATTACTTCTTCGTAAAGAGGTTTTAACTGATTCTTATATGCGTTAGATATTAAAAGCATTACGCATACCGCAATAACAGAATACAAAACCGCAAAAAACACCGCATTTTTATACATTTTACGGTAGCACATCCAATTAACGCCAAAGAAAAATGCCGCCCAGTTCCAGCTTAAAAAGAATTTTTTATTCTCGTTTTCGGCGTAAATATCAACATAACGCGAAGCGTTTTTATCAATGAAAAAATGCCAGTCCGCCTTTTTCACTCCGTTTAACAGCTCTTCTTTTGGGGATACGGCGTCGGGCAGCCTTTTCCAACAATTTCTGCAGTATCCGTCGCTTACAATATATGTAGCACCGCAATATTCACATTTCTTTTCGGTATTATCAGCCATTTTTTACTCCCCCCGTAATTTTTTATTGTTTAATAAAAATTTCCTCAGCCTTTGCGTTCAAGATAATTATAGCCGCAATTCGGGCATTTGGGATAATCAATATCGTGGGTTTTTCCGCATTCGGGGCAGGTGCGCTGCCAAATCGCATCGTTGCCCGCTTCGTCGGTTTCCTCATTTTCAATTGCGGCTTTTGCTTTGCGGTACCGCTTTGCTTTTTTCATATAACCTGAAGCCAGCAACAGATCAAACAATGAAATTGCCGACATTATTATTAATACGATGATTTTATTTATAAGCGGCGACTCAATCAGCCCCGAAGACACAACCCAGGTATCAGAAAAGAACAGCCATAAGCCGAATGCAAAAATACCGACAGAGGTAATAAAGCAAAACACCGCCATCGGCGCTGCGTTCCCCGGTGCGGATACTGTCGGCGGTACTTTACCCGTACCGATGTAATGACCGGGGTTAAACATATTATTCTGAAATTCGGCAATGTCCTTGAAAGAGTCGTATTCTTTTTCAAATTCTTTATTGTTCTCACTCATACCGTAATCCCCTTTAATTTAATAAAAAATTAAACCGTCTTTATTTATTAGATGGAGCGCTGCTTAAAAACTCTCAATAAATTTTTAAACTCCGTTTGATTTAATTTTATCATAGGATCAACGCTTATTCAATACATAATAAACAAAAATTCGAAATAAGATAAAAAATACTGTTGATTATACAAAAATTTGCTGTTGTGAACAAGTCCGTAAAAAATGGACAATAGAAAAAAGAGACCTCCTATGGT
>ENA-OUQG01000046-OUQG01000046.1-human-gut-metagenome-genome-assembly--contig:-NODE-46-length-91941-cov-11.556744_pt1 | contig 91941 bp, 114 predicted proteins | sample MGYA00237943_ERZ548823 | MGnify/ENA primary metagenome ERZ548823 (study PRJEB26490, sample SAMN05194731) | human gut metagenome | biome: terrestrial biome; feature: human-associated habitat; material... | reverse complement strand
TACTACACTAGTATTATTATATTTAGCATCAGCCATTAAACTAGCCAAAGTTCTAACATATATTAAGTTATATAGTTTATATTCATCAGCACTCAAATAATTTTTTATACTTTCTGGTGTTCTATTAATACTAGTTGGACGTATTGCTTCATGTGCATCTTGTACATTTTCTTTTTCCTTAGTCTTTTTAACATGTCCTACATATTTACTTCCATAATTATTCTTAATAAAACTAAATGCATCTTTAGTAAACACATCACTTAATCTAACACTATCTGTTCTCATATAACTTATTATACCAACTGTTTCATTACCAAGTTTCTTTCCTTCATAAAGAGCCTGGGCTAATTTCATGGTTTTTGAGGCACTGAAATTTAGTTTTTGATTAGCAAGTTGTGTTAGTGTACTAGTTGTAAATGGAAGTTTACTACTTTTTTTCTTCTCTTTAACTTCTACACTCTCTATATTAAAAGCATTAGATAATTTACTTAATATTGCATCTTTTAAAACGGGTGATTTTATTTCAATCTTTTTATTTTTATACTTAGTTAAAGTAGCTTCAAAATCATTAAAATAAGCATCTATTGTATAATATTCTTCACTATTAAAGTTTTCTATTTTTCTTTCCCTATCAACAATAAGTTTTAATGCTACACTTTGTACACGACCAGCACTTTTTCCTTCAGTTTTACTTTGCATAAGTTTACTTAATCTAAAACCTATTATTCTATCTAATATTCTTCTACTTTCTTGACTATGAACTAAGTCCATGTCTATATTTCTAGGTTTTTTAAAAGCCTCTTTAATAGCATTTTCTGTTATTTCATTAAACTTAAAATAGTTATTATAGTCCATTTTTCCTCCTATACAACTTCAAAAAATGATTGATAATGATCATACGAAACAAATATTAAACCATCATTAGAGTATATTATTCTTTGACCGTCTCGAAATCCACCTTTATAATTAATATCTGCTTCATACCAAATTCTGCCTTCTTTACTTGGCAAATGACCGTTGCGATTATTATATACACCTCTTGTTATCATGCGACCGGATGCCACCGTTTTAAGGTTACCCAAAAAGTTTTTGAACCCTAATTTTTCGGCTTCCTTATATTCAATATAGTAATCCGGCAATTTCCCACCGTGCTTTAATGTCCAATCCGCACCGTCTAATCCCTTTGTTGTAGCGGTTCCAGATTTTACTGTTTTCATAATGCGTATAGTGCATCTGCAATTCATATGCAACGGTGGCTCCTTGTCCGGTTTTTCTGTTGCGAGCCAAATTTTTCCGTGACGGCTTCTGCATGCCGGACATGTCCTTGTATCTAATTGTGCTATCCAATTTTTATACTTTTTACTTTCATTAAATTGCGGGTTCCACTTAAAACCGTTAATTAGCTGTAAAAGCAAATAGGCAAAAATATCCATATAAACACCTCCTTTTATGAAGATATTATATATGAAATAGCTTCTGACATTCACCGACATAATTAATGCTCAGGAAAAGCAAATCGGCAAGTCTCTTAAGAAACTTGCCGATTTTTGGCGGAGTAGGAGAGACTCGAACTTTCCAAAAAATCGTCTATAATCCGCTTGAATAAAAGAAAGATTATTTTTCGTGTGAAATTTCGTGTGCATTTTCAGTAAAGAAATCGCTCAATAATTTTGAAAATGCAAGTTCTTCTTGGGTAAATGTTTGTTGATAGATAGAGTGAAGAATGTCGGGACTGTCCCAGCCACCTATTTTCATTGCATATCTGTCCGGTATATTTAATAATGCCATAGCCGAGGCGGTTGCGTGACGCAAATCGTGGAAACGACAATGCGGCAGATTGTTTTTTTGTAATATTCTTCTGAACATTGCACCGATAGCTTTTGAATTCTTTTGCACCACATAATCGTTTATATGCGGCTGCGCATTAATTAAATCTTTAATATCCGGTGGCAAGGGTATTTTTCTGTTTCCGGCAACTGACTTAGGACTTTTTTCATATTCTTCTTTTCCGTAACTTACAATAACATTATCTATGACAATATAATCGTCGTGAACAGCGGACCATTTAAGACCGCATACTTCGGAAACCCTTAAACCCAATCTTAAGGCAAGGGTTACGGGTAACTCTATTTCTGTACCCTTACAGGCTTCTAATATTTTTAACGAAGTCTGCAAATCCGGTGTAGCGTAAATGATTTTTTGTCTTTTAGGTAATGTGACATTTATAGTTTCGTTGGTGGTGTGCTTTATAGTTGACGAAATTAATCCCCAAGCGCTCCGTACACTTTTCGGAGATAGTTTGTAACTCAGTTCGTTGATTTCAGCCTGCAACATATTTTGACTTATGTTTGAGAGCTTTTTTTCTTGCAGCGTGACAAAGTAATTTTTTTTAATTCTTTCGTATGTGGCTATGCTCACGGGTGAAAGAATGTTCCGCCGACTGTCAATATATTTTTCTATAGCTTCACCAAGCGTTAACTGATTAGGCTCATTACTATACTTAAATATCTTTTTTTGCCACTCTAAGGCAGAAATTTCAGCTTGCTTTTTATCGGCGGCCGTAAATGATTTGCGAATTGTTTTTCCGTCAACCGTAATGCTTGCCTGTACTCTCCAGTTGCCGCTAGGGAGTTTTTTAGCTTTAGCCATAATATCACCCACCTTTAATTATTCCCGCTCGTTTTGGCCGAGCGGGACTTTTTAATTTCCAAAACTTACCTGCTGAAATTTAACGCTCTGCACCCTACAATTAAATAGGGTGATTTTATATGAATTATAAAGACTACAAAAACACACGGGACCTTGTATGGGGAATATTGATACGGGAGCGGGTTGACAAGCTGCCGGTATCGGTAAGCGAGCTTTGCCGTAATATGGGTATACCGATAAGGCTGTACGAAAGTACGGACGGCAATTCGGGCAAAAGCTTGATTTTAAACGGACAGCCCGTAATATTTGTCAACAGCACCGATACGCCCGAACGACAGCGATTTACCGCCGCGCACGAATTGGGGCATATATTACTCGGTCATGTCGGCAAATACAAATTGGTTAATCGGGAGCCGACGGCAGGGGATAACCCGATAGAACAGGCGGCAAATGTTTTTGCGTCCCGTCTGCTTGCTCCGGCGTGCGTGCTTTGGGGCTGCAATATGCGCACAGCGGACGAAATTGCAGTCAACTGCAAAATAAGCAGGAAAGCCGCCGAATACCGTGCGGAGCGTATGGATATTCTTTATAAGCGCAACGCTTTTTTAACCTCGCCGCTTGAATGTAAAGTATACAATAATTTCAAGCAGTATATAGAAACACACAAACTGTAATTTGGTTATTTGCCGGTTAAGGAGCGCTCTTCATACGAATGATCTTTGCCGGCGTTTTTATTTATCTTAAATTAGGTTCGGGAGCGGCACAACAAAAGTCAGCTTATTCTTCATTATGGCATATCAAAAATTACATATAACGCTTTAAGGCTTCTGTAAGTTCGTCCTTATATTTTTTTATGTCATATACGTTTTGTATATCGTGGCGCACCGTCTTTTTATCCTTATCGGGTATAAGAATATATTTCAAAGTATCAGTAAACACAAAACGGCATATCCACTTGTTTCTGTTGTCCTTGTAAAGAACGCTCATATATGATTCGGTATCGCGGTAGAATATATCGCTCATAGGTGCAATATCTTTTAAAATATTCTTTACGATAAAATAACCTTCAAGTTCCTCGTCGGTGGTAATGATGTTTTTCTCGCGCTTTTGTTCTTCGAGAGCGGTTTCTTCGTTTTCCTCTGCGCCGTCATTTTTATCTAAGACTGTCTTGATTTTATCGTTCATCGTTTCAGTTATACACTGATTGAGCGATTTTTTTAGTATGGGACGGAATTTATCGATAACATTCTGCGTTTTTACGCCTGAATATATGTCGTTAAGAAACAACTTTGTAAAATCATCAGACGGATTTTGCAATTGTTCTAAAAACAGATTTTTAAATGCATTGACATATTTGAGTTCAGATGCGATATCAAATATCGCATCTATATCAAACGATGATTTGCAGAATTTCTTTAATTCGGCAACCTGTGGTTCTTTAACATCTAATATGTCGATAGTCAAAAACGGTTTTTCGTCCATTTTATTAGGCTCTTCGAGGTCGGTATAAAAGTTGTATATCTGACCATTCGTAAGTATTGCAAATTTAGCCTTGCTGGTCCCGAAATATCTGAACAACTGAGAATCGTGCTTTTGGAGTTTTTCGCCTATCCATTTAGCTTCAATTAAAATAATCGGTGCGCCGTCTTTTAAAATTGCGTAGTCAACCTTCTCACCTTTTTTAATTCCCACATCGGCCGTAAACTCTGGGCAAAATTCAGTCGGGTTAAAAACATCATATCCGAGCATAGCAAAAAACGGCATAATTATAGAAGTCTTGGTGGCTTCTTCTGTCTGTATGCCGTCTTTAATAGTCTCAACACGCTTTGAAAATTGTTTTAATTCATCGATAAAATCCATTTTTGCAAACTCCTTAAAATTATTTTAATTATCCTCTGATAAATAATTACATTGATATTGAGGTAAGTGTAAGTACGATAATTGCCAACACTGCTAAAATCGGAATTAAGCATCCGGTCGACATAGCCGCTCCAGCTTTGCGTTGCCTACCCGACTTGGTAGTGGGAACTCCGGTCACCCGTGAAAGATTACTCTTTGCTTTTGAAACCCCTGTTGCTCTTTTCCAAGAATATCCGCCTCTGTTAGCCATAAGAACCTCCAAAATTTAATTTTTGTTTTTTACAAATCTGTTGCTTCGGGTAATGAGTTAATCTTACGCTGAAGCTCCTCTAATTCTTCGTCGTTCAAAGCGAGCTCTTTATAAGAACCGTTGCGAGCGGCGATTTTTATTATATGTGTTTTTTCGTTGCTCTTGTTAATTTCGGGATTGTCCGTTCTGCCGAGAAGGTAATCTACAGAAACATCAAGACAATCTGCGATTTTAGCGAGATTATCTGCTTTTGGCATCGAGGTTTTCATATTGGACATTGTGTTAAAGCCCAATCCTGCATTTTCCAAGACCTTTTTGAGCGGAATGCCTTTTTCTTTTGAGGTTTGTTTAATTCTCTCGGCTACATTATTTGAGATATACAAAATAATTCCCCTATTCTTGTGCAACTCTCTAAATCTCTAAAAATAGATATTCTAAGTATTGACAATATCTAAACTTAGAGATATAATTAAACCAAGTTAAGATATTAACTTAACTATACCACAAAAGGAGGTATAAATCAATGGGCGATAAGTTAAAAATCGTGCTTGAACAAAAGGGAATACAGCAAAAAGACCTCGCCAATGAGGTTGGGGTGTCGGAGGCTTTTATGAGCTACATAATTAAAGGCCATAAACAGCCGTCTGTAGCATTGCTTAAACGAATATCGGATTATTTAAGTGTACCTATGGACGACCTTGTTTAGACGATATAATCCGGGAGCGGGAAACAAAAAGTAATGCGTAATTCGGAATGCGAAATTAAAGGAGGCAAAAATATGCTTAAAGCGGAATTAGAAGTAGTAATAAGAACTGAAGAGGAACGGCAAATACCGAGGCAAACGGTAATAAGGTATTTTACAACAGACGGCAGGTTGATATTTGAAAAAATCGTCGGCGAGGTTCAGCAAACGCTTTCGGAGGACGAGTTCCCGTATGCGAGCAAATTTATCTGAAAATTACTTTTACATACGAAAGGAGGGTGAATATATGCCTAAAGCATACCTAACGCTTGAAGAAAAACGGAGAGCGGAAATGGAAAAGGAGTTCAGAAAGCAAGAGCGTCAGTTGCGAGCCGTTATTCAGGAAAAGTGGCAGGAAAACAAATTTAAGGATCTCGAATTTAAAGAAAAGGCACAGGTAGGAATTAATACTGTAACTAAATTTAAAAAGCACCCGTTCACGCTTGAATGCGAGAACCTTATAAAATGTTGCGTTGCGGCAGGAATTGTTTTAGGGGTAGTTAATGATGAATGACATAAAAAGAACTACCCCCGGAATGCTGACTTCCGAGGGTAGCCTCAATTCAATTAAGAACGCAACAAAATAATCAACTTATCTTGCACAATTATTTTAACACAAATTTCAACAAAAGTCAAGGATTGAAAGGAAAGATATAACATTATGGTGAGTATGGAGGGCATGCACAAAAGCGCATTTTGTAGAAGAGAATTGACGGCGCTTTTAAAAGCCGTCGACCGAAATATCGAAAAGGCAGAATATGAACTGTGCGACAACGGCGAGGAATATGTGCATATTCTTTACGTCGCAACGGGCGGACAAACAACCGTTTGCGTAACAGCGGACAGCTTGCTTGCTTTGACGCGCGATGTTTTAAAGAAATTAGATTGAACGAAAAGGAGAAATAAATATGTTTTTAGACGAAACAGCGGCAAGACTGCTTATTGCTTTAATAATTGCATTGATATTGGTATTGTTTGGAGTAATTGGATTATGTTACGGTATCGGATTTGAATTCAGAGGGATTGACCGTGAGAATAAGGCCCTGCGTCAATACATAGCACGCAACAGATCTGACGGCGAACAACAGCACGCAGAATACCGTGCCGAATTTGAGCGCCGTATGAAACAGAACACAGCCGACCCGGCAAGACACGAAAGGAACGACATATGAAATTTGCAGTGAATAGAACCGATTTTATAAAAGCACTGGAGCCGACCGTTAAAGTAGCTTCGGGCAAGCAAATGGCGATACTGGGAAATGTTTTGCTTACAGCCGTGAGCGGAAAAATTAAGCTTTGCGGATACAATCTATCTGTTGCAGTTTTTACATCTGTATCGGTTGCAACAGACGAGCAGGGCGCAGCTTGCGTGGACGGACAGGCTATAGCGGCGTTTCTACAAAAATGCAGCGAACCTAATGTCATTGTCGATACGGCAGACGGGAAAATAAACATTAAGTGCGGAAAGGCAAAAACAAGCCTGCTATATGCTGATGCCGAGGATTATCCGTCGGTAGAGCCTATATCAGATAACACAACCGCAATAACACTTGAGACAAGCGAGCTGTTCGACGCAGTGAAAATTGCAGGCTATGCCGCAGCAGATATTTGCTCTCGCAAAGTGCTTGAATGTATAAACATATCTATAGATAAAAGCGGTATAAAGATTATGTCCTGCGACGGGTACCGTGCGGCAGTATATATTCGGAAATCAGATAATGAGGTTACAGAACAAAAAAGCTTCGGAATATTTAAAAATGATATTAAGACTGTTATGTCAATTATATCAAGTAATGAAATAACACTAAAATACACAGACAAACAGCTTGAATTTAATGGTGAGGGCATTACTGTAAGAACTAATTTGTCAACCGATCAGTATCCTGAAATTGTTCAGCGTGTCAAAACGAACATAGATGCCGCATGTCAACACATTACAACTGACTCTGTAAAGCTCAGAGAAACACTTTTAAAAATTTTAGCATTGCCGCATTCAACAGGCGATGTTCCGCTCAGAATTGATGTGTCATCTGACAGAATGTCATTTCTATATAATTTTGGGAACGGCATATTTACAGATGAAATAGATTGCAAGCTTGACGGCGAACCTTTTACTGTAGGCGTTAAAACTGCTTTTCTTTTGGACATGCTTAAATCTGTTCGCGGAGAAATAACCGTCAACTGTAACGGCGCCTGCGGTGCGCTTACAATTTCGCAGGAAAACATATCTCAAATGATAATGCCTATGAGGTTAAGAAAATGACATATGAAGATTTTTTAAATTCAAAGGTTTGCATTGCTCCCGAAAGCGGATTTGAGGTTTCGACAAGCGAAATCAATCATGCCCTTAAACCTCATCAGCGAGATGCTGTAATATGGGCGCTCAAAGGCGGCAGGCGTGCATTGTTTGAGTCTTTTGGTCTCGGCAAGACTGTTCAGGAGCTTGAATTTTGCCGACAGGTTATAAAACATGAAGGCGGACGGGCTTTAATTATTTTACCTCTCGGCGTTAAGCAGGAATTTGTGCGAGATGCGGTAGAGCTCCTCGGGATGAAGAAACCCGAATACATACGCAATATGCAAGAAGCTGTAAGCTCCGAAAGTGAGATACTTCTCACCAATTACGAAAGAGTGCGTGACGGCAATATTGACCCGAAAGAGTTCAGCGCCGTGTGTCTTGACGAAGCTTCAGTTCTCCGGTCTTTTGGAAGCAAAACATATCAAACATTTTTACCGAAATTCAGAGGAATTAAATACAAGCTTGTTGCAACCGCAACGCCGGACCCGAACAAATACAAGGAGATAATACATTACGCCGGTTATCTTGAAGTGATGGACACCGGGCAAGGCTTGACAAGATTTTTTAAAAGAGACAGCACGAAAGCAAACAATCTTACGCTATATCCGCATAAAGAAGAGGAGTTTTGGTTGTGGGTGTCTTCTTGGGCATTGTTTTTATCTTCCCCGGCAGATTTAGGATATGATGCAACAGGCTATGACCTGCCGCCTATGAAGATAAATTACCACAAGCTGTCGGCACCGGCGGAAAATGCAGTCGACCGCAAAACCGGACAGATTAAATTTATAAACGATGCCGCCGAAGGTTTAACGGAAGCCGCAAGAGAAAAAAGAGAAAGTATTGAGGAGCGTATTGCAAAAGCAAAAGAAATTGTAGAAGCTTCACCGAATGATAATTTTATACTTTGGCATGATCTCGAAGCGGAAAGGCATGAAATCAAACGGCAAATGCCTGAAACAGTAGAGATATACGGCTCACAGGATTTAGATTTAAGAGAGCAAAGGACAATAGACTTCTCCGAAGGTAAAATAAGGCTTTTCGCTACGAAAAAGGAAATATCCGGTAGCGGATGCAATTTCCAGCGTTATTGCCACAGGGCGATATTTTGCGGTATAGACTACAAGTTCAATGATTTTATACAGGCAATACACCGCATATATCGGTTTTTGCAAACAGCTGAGGTTGTTATAGATATTATATACACTGAAAGTGAACAATCGGTGCTGGATGAGCTGCTTGCAAAGTGGGAACGGTACAAACATCAAGCCGCAAAAATGCAGGCTATTGTAAAAGAATACGGCCTTGGTAACAGGCAAATAATCGCTCAAATGGAGCGGAGCATAGGAGTGAGGCGTACGGAAGTAAAGGGAAAGAATTTTACAGCGGTATTAAATGACTGCTGTGAAGAAACAAAAAACATGTTGTCGGATTCGGTAGATTTAATACATACATCCATTCCGTTTTCAAATCATTATGAATACACACCCTCATATAACGATTTCGGTCACAACGATAATAATGAGCGCTTTTTTGAACAAATGGACTTTTTAACACCGCAGCTTTTAAGAATATTAAAGCCCGGAAGAATTGCCGCAATACATGTTAAGGACAGAATACTGTTCGGCAATGCAACCGGCGACGGTATGCCGACGCTCGACCCGTTTTCGGATATGACAGTTATGCATTTTATGAAACACGGATTTCGGTATATGGGGCGCATTGTAGTTCTTACCGATGTTGTAAGAGAAAACAATCAGACTTACCGCCTCGGGTGGTCCGAACAGTGCAAGGACGGCTCAAAGATGGGCGTTGGCTGCCCTGAATATGTATTGATTTTCCGAAAGCTGCCGACCGATACTACTAAAGCATATGCGGACAAGCCTGTGAGCAAGTCGAAAGACGAATATACAAGAGCGCAATGGCAACTTGACGCGAACGCCTTCTACCGTTCAAGCGGCGATAGGCTTATAAGCAAGGAAGAAATTAAAAATCTTTCGATTTCTCAGCTGCAAAAAGCCTATAAGAAGTTCTCTGTCTCTCATGTATATGATTACGAAGAACATGTTGAGCAGGCAAAACAGCTTGATAAGGAAGGCAGGCTGCCGGCTACTTTTGCGCTTATGCCGCCTGCGTCATGGTCGGACAAGGTGTGGGATGATATAAACCGAATGAAAACCCTTAATACAACACAGTCACACCGTCAGCAGGTACTGCATGTTTGTCCATTGCAAATTGATATAGTCGAGCGAATTATTAACCGCTATTCCAATCCGGGTGAGCTTGTGCTTGACCCATTCGGCGGACTTATGACCGTACCGCTTACTGCAATAAAGCTCGGTCGAAAAGGATACGGCATAGAGTTGAATCCCGATTATTTCCGCGATGGTGTCGGGTATTTAAAGCAATACGAGGAAACCGATGAGCAGCTGACTATGTTTGATTTCGGCATAGAAGAAGGAGCGTAATAATATGAATGATTTACTTATACACAATGTGGAAGAAAAACTGAAAAAAGAATTTAAGTCCGAAGACCCAAACGATCCCGCAACAATGATACAAAAAAAGGTTTGCGAAGCGCTTATTTGTTTTTGCAAACAAAGCAAAAACCTTGCAGAGCAGATAATATCTTCGGATAAAAAGTTTTATGATTGCTGTAAAGAAATACTCAAAGATACAAAATCAGCTCGGTATATATCGGATTTTGATGCATACGACCGCGCTGTAAAATTTTACTGCCCGTCCGCAATTATAGAGTTCAAGATGAACATAAAATCCGAAAATACCGACGGAACGGAAAGTATTTCATTGCTTGATTTACTGGGGTGAGCGGAATGTTGGCATATAAAGCTTTCGGTAAAGGGCTCATTTGCAGAGGATATAAATTTAATGCGGGAATAACATCAACAACCGAAGAGGCTAACTGTGTAAGAAACGGTTTTCACGCTGCCGAAGATCCGTTAGATATGTTTACATACTATCCGAATACAGAAACCTCGGAATACTGGATCGTAAAGCTTGGCGGGGACATGCACGAAGACGGCAATGACAGTAAGATTGCTTGCACGGAGCTTACGCCCGTCAGAAGGCTTAAGCCCGAAGAGATTGCCGTCGCCGCATTACTGTATATAAAAAAACACCCACAGCGCACACATCGAAAGGAGTTTTCGTGCAAATGGTTTAAAGCGGCATATGGCAGCAGTCCCGAACTCAGCGGCAATAAAGGTCAATTTCTCGCTTTTGCAGTTAAGTACAAAAACGATATCCGATTAAGCATATTCCGAATTGACGGACGAAAATACAAAGATGGGGTTTTATATAACGCCTATGGGGAAGAAGTGTGTAAAAATGAATGAACAAAACGAATTTAAAGATATGCCGCCGCTTTCGGATGAAGCGCGCGAATATATGGAGAAAGGCTTCCGTCCTTATCTTATATATGAATCGGTCGAAGGCGCCGGCAAGACAAAAAGATTTACCTGTACGGCCTGCGGCAAAACCTTTAAAAGCGGAAACACCGTGAAAGAAAGAACTGTGACACCTGAAATGCGTGCATTATGGTCCGTGAAACATAAAGAAGCATACAAATGCCCGTACTGCGGTGTCGAAGCTACAGCAATAAATTCCCGAATATTGAGCACTCGAAATCTTGATGAGGAAAAATGCACCTGTGTTTTTCTTAAAAACGGCCGTGACGATGTGTGGATAAGGTGCTTTGAGCGTAAGAGAACTTACGAAGGCGCAAAATATACTTACAATTTTCGGGAATGGATGAGATACCGTTTGCGCCCCGGCAAAGCGGAATTTTGGGAGCTGTATAACGGCGGATGGTGCAAAGGAAATTTCAGAGAAGCTTTTACTTGGAATTTTGGATGTTACCATGAAAGTCATGATTATGAAGTTTACGGCGACAATTTTACGCTTGAAGATACTTTTTTGAAATATCACTCGTTTAAATATTACGAAGGAGTTTATGCCGCAAATTTACCGGCAATTAAATATTTGTGCTGGTATGCCATACATCCGCAAATAGAAATGCTTTCAAAGCTCGGATTATTTGATGTATTAAACGAAATGATATTCAGAAACACGGACGATAAATCGATTTTGAACTGGCAAGCAAAAAAGCCGTGGGAGCTTTTCGGACTGCCAAAGCAGCTTTACGATATTTGGCGAAGCGACTATTACGGAGAGATGGATGTGCTAAAGATTTTCAAGGCGCTCCGCGGTACCTCGGCAAAAGATTTTATATTATCAGCTGATGTATTGAAACATACCGGGCAGAAATTAAAAGAAGCAAAGAAACTGATATCACTGTCACGCAAATTGAATTTCAATGTAAAAGACGCAATTAAATATTGTATAAAGAGCGGTGAACGCCTTGCCAAAAAGAAAAATACCAGTTATTTTCGAGACTATACACGGGAAGCATTTGAAATGTGGCTCGATTATCTTGATATGGCTAAATCGGCAGGAAGTATTAAAACGGTTTCGGTATTTCCGTCAAATCTTAAAGCCGCACATGACAGTTTTTTAATTGCCGCAAATTATGCGAAAGAAAAAAAGAATTTAGAGAAGTTAAAGCGCGAAGCTGTTGCGGTCGCTGCGCCGATAATCAAAAAATTCCCGAAAGTAGAAAAAATCTATAAAGACATTAAAAATAAGTATTCGTACTCAAACGACAAATACACAATTATAGTGCCTGACGGGGTTACGGATATAGTGCTCGACGGTATGCTGCTCGGTCACTGCACCTATCGGACGGATAGATATTACGACCGCATAAGCACAAACGAATCATATATAGTTTTTCTTCGCAAGACCTCCGACACAGAAATGCCGTGGTACACACTTGAAATAGAACCGGGCGGAACTATAAGGCAAAAGCGTACAACCGGAGATAATCAGTTTGACGATCTCGACGAGGCAATGCCGTTTTTACTTGAATGGCAGGGTGTCGTTGCAGGTAGGTTAAACAAATCCGACCGCATTAAAGCTCAAAAATCCAAAGTATTGCGCATCGAAGGTTTTGAAGAATTGCGCCGGACAAAGAAAAAAATCAATTACGGCGAATTGCAAGGTACATTGCTTGTAGAGGCTTTGGAAAAAGACCTTATGGAAGCAGAAAAATTAGCTTAAAGGAGAACGCATTATGAACGAAATAACAAAAACAAATAAAGACAAAGCTTACGAGCTTAACAGCAGGATATTAGCCTGCGCCAATGCGGCGTATGCGAGCCTTATGGAATCAGCAAAGCTTTTAAAGGAAATGAGAGACACGAAGCTGTATATCGAAATGGGCTACGAAAATTTTGAAGATTATACCGTAGCCGAGCTTGGCATCCACGAAAGGCAGGCATATACATATATAAAGCCTTATGAGGAATTAGGCGAGCGGTTTTTGCAGTCAAATGCAAACCTCGGCATAACAAAGCTTGCTCTTATAGCTCAACTGCCGTCCGTCGACCGTGAGGAATTTGTCGAGAACAACAATCTCGCCGGTATGACTGTCGAGCAGGTAAGACAGCTTGTTAAGGATAACGACGCCAAAGGTGAACAGTTGGATATGCTTGCTGACGAGCGCGACGCCGCCAAAGAGGAACGCGATGAAGCATTGCAGGACGCCGAAAAAGCTGAAAAACGAATAGCCGAGCTTGAAAAGGAACTTGAAGCGGAGAAAAACAAGCCGGTGCCCGTAGCTGTGAGCGAGCCCGACCCAGCCGAGATAGAGAAGATAAAGGATGAAGCTATAGTAAAGGCAAAAAAGACGGCTGACAAAGAATTAAAAGCCGCAAAAAAAGAACTCGAAGAGAAACATAAAAAGGAGCTTGCCGACGCCGGCGAAAAAGCAAAAGCCGAAACCGAAAAGGCGTTAGCCGAATACAAACAAAAGCTTTCGGATATAGACAGTGAGAAAGCCGAAGCCGTAAAGCGTGCAGAACAGCTTGAAAAACAACTTGCGGTTTCCTCATCTGCCGAAACGGTGAAATTCAGTTTTTATTTTGAAGCTTTAAACACTGACTTCAATAAAATAACCGAAAGCCTCAAAAGGCAGGCAGAAGAAAATCCTGAAACTGCCGCAAAGTTTAAAAAAGCTTGTTACAGTGCGCTTGATATTATGAAAAACAATCTTGATAAAATCGGATTGTAATTAAGCCGCAAGGCTATGGATATAACAGGGGGATAATATTTATGTTAAATTTTACTATCGGACTTATACTCGGCGCAATATTCGGCTACGGCGTATGGGCAATTTTGGGAGCGAATAGAAAATGAGTGACTACAACGAAGAATTTGACCGTCTGCGCCGAAACCGAGTAGAGGTATCTTTTTACAAGTACGGATCTGCAAGAGATAATTTCGGCGGCGGGCGGGTAGACGCATTGGCAACAGCCGAACGCTGCATAGAAGCTTTTAAGAAAGATAAAAACACCGAACACTTGCTTGATGCGGCAAATTATTTAATGTTTCGATATACATATCCCTATCCCGGCGAATATTTCAAGGCAACCGACAGCTCCGGTTCGGTGGGAACGGTCGGAACGCCGATAAATATGGAGAGGTGGAAGAATGACCGATAAGAAATTTCCTGGTGAGGAAATTATAAAGATGTTGATGTGTCATTTTAATGAAGAACTTGACGAAGAACCTTTTCGATGTGTGGATTGCCCTTTGTATAATGACACTTCACCTTCGTGTACAGAAGCACTTAAGTCTTATGCCCTTGACCTTATCAACCGCCAAAAGGCAGAGAATGATTGTGCAAAAGCAAAAATCAAAATTTGCGCCGAAGTTATCAACAGACAAGACAAGGAGATTGAGAGGTTGAAAGGTTGGGAAGATGTATTAAAAGCCGAAAAGCATTCGTTAATCAAATATACGGCATACAAAGAGTTTGCAGAGAAGTTAAAAAAAGAACTTTTGGCATATAGAAAAAAGTGCCGAAACGCATTGGACAATGAAAGTGTCTTTGTGGTTGATAAAGTAAGGCAAATGATTGACAATCTCTTAAAAGAAATGGTTGGTGAAAAATGATGCTATACAAGGAAGCATACCCGTATCCGTCCCCGAAAAGGGCGCGGCGAGAGCCCGTCTCACACGAAGCAAACGAGCAAGAGATACTTTTTCGATGGGCGCGGCTTGTCCGATGTACATATCCCGAGCTTGATTTGCTCTACCACATTCCAAACGGCGGCAGCAGAAACGAGCTTGAAGCCGCAAGCCTTAAACGGCAGGGAGTTAAAGCCGGCGTGCCGGATTTATGCTTACCGGTTGCCCGCGGAATGCACCACGGCTTATATATTGAAATGAAGTACGGTAAAAACAAAACCTCTGACCAACAAGAGAAATGGCTTGACGCACTGGCTAAACAGGGCTATGCTGTCGCCGTTTGTTATGGTTTTGAAGAGGCACAAAAGGTCTTAATAAAATATCTTGAAATCGGAAGGAAAATCAAATGATACACGCGCTTAAAATAGAACCGAATTTTTATGAAGAAATCAGGAACGGTGATAAGCAATTTGAAGTAAGGGAAGATGATCGGCATTATTCTGTCGGTGATGTTTTAGCTCTTAACGAACTCGATGATACCCGAACGGAATATACAGGGCGCGCTTTATTGGCAAAAGTCACCTGCGTGTTGCGCGATGAGCGCTTTTTGCAAAAGAATTATGTGGTTATGGGGATAAAGCTTTTAGGTGTGACAGAAGAACATTCTCAGGGCGTTAAATTTGAAATATACGGAGGTAATGGGAAATGAAAAATGCATTTTGTAAATTCTGCGGGCAACTGTCCGCAAACGAGTATCCGGATACCGCAAGTGAAGCGGAACTGATAGAATGCGGCACTATGGATTGTAATTGCTATGAGGCGCAACAGTATCAGAAGAGGAAAGCTCAAGCGGAAAAGGCAAAAATAGAGCTTAAAGCGGTATGCTGTGCGCCGGATGAAAATCATAACATAGCAGCTTGTGACAACGACATTATTCCTGTCCTTGAAAAAGCAATAGACCTTATGAGTGAACAGAAAATATATAAAATTTCCCTCGGCGTTCTGTCGGGGGGGTGTTGTGGATATAAAAGCAACCTCTTCCGGCAAGATTTCAATTCAACGCAGTGTTGCGCTTAAACAAAAGCGGGAAATTGAATAATGGATATAAAACAAGCTTTGGTCGCGCAAAAATTAAAGCGTCCGGTGATTTTAAACTGGCCGACGCTCGGCGACATTGAATACGAATACATAGAGAGCATACACAGCAAGCTACCGGAATACGGAATAGAGGCGCCGGTTGCAATACTCAAAGACAGATACGGAAACAGCAGTATTGTCGCAGATATTAAAAACATCAGATTAAAAGAAATCGGGGGCGACAAAACCGAGCTCCCGAAAGTGTAAAACCGTTTTTGCAGTCAACTGCAATATATACATATATATAATACGCAAATAAAGAAAGTCCCTCCCGGCGGCAACCGAGAGGGACGGCAGAGCGATTTTTCCGCCCGAAACCTTACATATATATAATACCACTTCGGGAGCGGAAAAGCAAGGATAAATTCAGAGGGCGGACAAGCCCTATATCGTCCTTGTATGCCATAGTAAAAAGTCAACGATATAAGTTCCGCGAGAGCGGATAACAAAGGAGTTTTCGAAAATGAACAATAATCATTCCGAAGTGTGCAAAAAAAGTCATTGTCAAAGTCAGGGTCAGTATCGGGCAGGTTTTGCAGAAAATTTATATTCTGTATTTTCCCAGATTGAATACACAAGCTTTGCCCCCGAGGTTCGACCGTTAGCTTACGAACTTGGAATGATAATTGCTGAAATATATACTTTGTCCGAGAATTTTAAGGTACGCATAGGCGGCGCGCAGTTGCCGGCCGAGATGGTAAGTGCGGTATATCAAAGGCTCACAAAAGAAAATATCGAGCTGGTAATAGAAAAATTCCGCAGCATTGACTACGAAATCAAATACCGCAAGTCATATTTCCGCACAGCCCTTTACAATTCCGCGTTTGAATGTGAGAGCTATTGGGACAATCAGGTAAGAAAGGACGGCTTCGTATAATGCAATGTGAAAAAAAGACAATTTCCGGCAATTTACTTGAAGCGGATTTTTACCCGATATGGGAAAACGGAAACAAAATGCCCACAAGACCCCGCGGCACAAAGCCGTCAAGTGAAGCCCAAAAGAAATATAATAACAATATTGCGATAAAGAACGCGGTCCGTATGATAAACGCAAATTTTGCAAACGGCGATTTTCTTATGGTGCTTACCTACAATCAGAACTTCGCTCCGCGGGATTTCGACGGAGCCGCGCGAGATTTGAGCAATTATACAAGGCGCGTAAGGACGAGAATAGCATCCGAAATAAGGCGGATAGAAAAGCAATTAAAGGCCGAGCCAAACAATAAAGAATTAAAAAAACAGCTCAAAAGATTAAAAAGACCGTTCAAATGGTATTGCACCATAGAAGAGGTTACTTACAAAACCGGCAATAAGTGCGGACAGAAGAATTATCATATGCATCTCTTTATGACCGGAAGCATAGACCGCGATACCGCAGAAGAAATATGGCATAAGGGTATGCGTGTAAACGCTTTACGGTTTCAGCCCGAGAATTTCGGCCCCGAAGCTGCCGCTCGGTATATTTCGAAAGACCCGCAGGGAAGAAAGCGGTTCAGGCACTCAAAGAACCTAACAAAGCCGACGACAAAGAAGAAAGTCGGCAGTGTTACACCTCGTACCGTGGAGTTTATGGCAAAACAAAGAATTGACGACAGAGAATATTGGGAACGCCGATATAAGGGCTATCGCTTCTTGCGGTGTTTTGCCCGATTTAATAAATATAACGGTCACTGGTATGTGACTGCGGTAATGTACAAAGCCGACAAGGACAGCATATTGCCGGACTGGAAAATCGAAGGGGATGATTGGATGACTGAATCGACTTGACCTGTAATAAAAAATCAAGCAAAGGAGACTGAAATGAAAAAAAGATTTTACACAAAGAAGTGCGCGTCTTGTAAGCTAATATTCAGAACGGAAAACAAAGGCGCGACCGTATGCTCGGCTTGCGAAAAGAAAGGGAAGACGGCGCCGCCTAAAAAGAAAACAAGAATACCGCGCCCGACTTACGGAATATCCACATCGGAATTTTGCTGTGCCCTCGAACGATATAACGCTCGGATGCATACCCGATACACATACGGACAGGCGGTTATGCTCGTAGACAGTGGGTACATATCCCGAAAAGAATTTTTAAAGCCGTAACAGGAGGATAACGATATGACACTTAAAGAGCTTTCGCAGCTTTACTACCTCAACAGAGAAATTGAAGATTTGAAGTTTAAAATATCCGAGCTTGAAGCAAAGGCGACCGACACATCGGTGAAAATTACAGGTATGCCGCACGGTGCTGGCGCGGGCGATAAAATAGGACGGGCCGTGGCAGAGCTTGATTATTACAGAGCAAAGCTTACAAACCGTCTTGAGAGGTGCCGCATAGAGCTTATCCGTCTTAACGATTATATATCCGCCTGCCCCGACAGCCTGACGCGGCAGATGCTCACATATCGTTTCGTAAACGGACTTTCGTGGGATCAGGTCGCGGCAAGTGTGAGTAACTGTATGACGCTCGATGCGGCAAAGAAAAAAGTTTATAGATATATACGCAATAATTAAAGTTGTCCCCAATGTCCCGAATTTGTTGTTATACTGGTATTATGGGATTAAGGACGAGGACGGTGGAGCATAAATGCTTTTAAAACATATTTGCCCGGTGTGCGGCAAGGTTATTCCGATAAATCAATCACGCTGTCCTGAGCACCCAAGCCGACATAAAGAATATGACGACAACATCAGATACGTCAGAGATAAGAAATATCATAGCTTTTATCTGACATCTGCGTGGAAAGCAGCAAAGGCTTCGGCTATTAGCAAAGCCAACGGTATTTGTATTTACACTTTCTTTTTTGAAAAGAAACTTGCGGCGTGCGAAGAAGTGCACCATATCATACCGCTTAAAGACGAGTGGGAGCGGCGCTTAGATGTTGATAATTTAATACCGCTCACACACAGAGTACACATGCAAATAGAAAAAGAGTATCGAGAGGGCGAAAAAGCAAAAGTTCAAGCCTTGCTTTTTGACCTAAAACGGCGGCTTGAAAGCGGAGCTCTTGACCGCGGGGGAGGGTAAAAAAGTTTCAAAGGTTTGAGAGAATACCGCCCGTCCTCCTTTTCTGCACAAAAACTCCCTAAATCACATATGCGAGGTGAAATGTAAAAAATGGGACGCTCGGCAAAGCCGGTTGAACTTCTTATGTTGGAAGGCAAAAAGCACTTAACAAAAGAAGAAATCGAGGAAAGACGCGACTCGGAAATTAAATTCGGCGACAGAAAAATTAAATGCCCGAATTATGTGAAAAAAGATAATATTGCACACGGAAAATGGAAAGAAATCAATAAATTATTTAAAGATTTTGACTTTATTTCTGCCGGTGATTCCGAGCTTATCGCAAAGTATTGTATGACATTTTCGGAGTATATAAAACTCAGAGAATCATATCAAAAAATCGAGGAAATTCACTACGATTGCGAAGCGCTCGACAAGGCTATAGAAGCAGAGCTTAAAAACAAAGACGGAACCTCAGAAAAAACATTCAGTTACAAGGTGAAAAAACAGCTTCGTGATATGATCTCGATTAATGCGCTTTTGCAAATAGAAAGCGCCATAAACAAAAAAGTTGATATGCTTATGAAAATGGAGGACAGAATGTTTTTGAATCCGATTTCTAAAATAAAAAATATCCCGAAAAAGGCAAAAGAGGAAACGCCATCCGAAAAGTGGGGTAAGTTTGGCGGCGGTATGAGTGGATAGAACCACCAAATACGCCGAATCGGTTGTTAAAGGCACAATTGACCGAAAAGCAGGCCACAACGAATATCTATGCTGTAAGCGGCACCTTGACGATTTGGAACGGCAGGGCACTTGCGAATTTCCGTATGTATGGGACGAAAACAAAGCTTCAACAATGATTGATTTTGCCGAAAATCTAACGCTCGCCGAGGGCAAACCGAAGCCTTTTAAGTGTATGGGCTTCCAAGATTTTATGTTTGGCAGTTGGCAGGGTTGGATTAAGAAAGACACTGAATTTCGCCGTTTTAAAACTTCATACACGCAAACGGGGCGTCAGAACGGAAAAAGCGTAGGAAACTCCATACCGTCTATGTACTACGGAAATTTTGCCGGGTACCAATATCCGCAAATATACGCAGTTGCCACAAAGGAGGACCAAGCGCGAATTGTGCTCAAAGAGTGTAGCAAGTTCATCAATGCCGACAAAGAGCTTTCCGGTACAAAAACGAAGAAAGGCTTTTTTACAATTCAAGACTACCGATCACGAATCCTCTGCAACATAACACACGGAGAAATACGAGCGCTTGGCAGAGATACAGATACAATAGACGGTTTTAGACCGTATTTTGGCTCTGTTGACGAATATCATAAACACAAAACCAATCAGATGTATAAACTTTTAACCGACGGATGTAAAGACCTTGACGAATACCTTATCTCGGTCATTACAACCGCCGGTTTTGATTTAAACTCCCCCTGTAAGGCGCTCTACGATTATTGTATCAACATAATATCGGGCGCCGTTTGCGATGACACGCAATTTGTTTTTATTTGTGATCCCGATAAGGATGACGATATATGGCAGGAAACCACATGGCAAAAAGCAAATCCTTTCTGGACGCCGCGTCGACTTGAGAACCTGAAAGCAGATGCAGTTAAAGCACGTAATATGGGCGGAGACGATTTAAGAAACTTTCAAACAAAATCGCTTAATATTTGGGTTCAAGCCACCGATGACCGTTACTTAAACGCAGAAAATTGGGCCAAATGCGGGGACGGCACCTGCCTTGAAGATATGCGCGGTCGGGAGTGTTACTTGGGACTTGACCTTTCCTCGGGTGGCGACCTAACAAGCGGCACTTTGGAGTTTCCGCTGCTTATAGAAAACCGTAAAAAATTCTACATCGATTCTCATTCTTTTCTGCCAAAAATGCGGCTTGATGAGCATATAAAATCCGACAATGCTCCATATATCGATTGGGCACAAAGAGATTTGCTCACGCTTACCGAAGGCGAAAGCGGAGGATATAAATTGGACTACAAATACATCATAGCATATTACCAAAAGCTTATTAAAAAATACGATTTAAAGCTTCTTGCTATAGGCTATGACCCGCATAATGCCGATGCTTTTTTAAGCGATCTTGCGATATTCGGGGTGGATATGGTCGAAATTACGCAATCGGCACGCAATCTAAATGATGCAACGGTAGATTTTGCTCTTGAAGTAGACGGCGGCAACATAATTTACAACAAGTCAAACACTTTGCTTACTTGGTCTATGATTAACGCAATAAAGGTCAGTAACTCCTTCGGTGAGATTAAGCTTGACAAAACTCGAAGGGAAAAGAGGATAGATCCCTGCGATGCGACGATTTGCAGTCACAAACTGGCGATTGCTAATGCAAACAGCGTAAATGCCGAAGAGGCTATGAAAGAATATCTCAAGCTTATGGGATGGGATAAAGCGAAAGAAGGTGATTAAATGGGACTTTTTAAAAAGAAATCAGAACAAACATTGACATTGCAACAGCTTGTCGATTTTTTAAACCTAAACGGTGTAGAAAAAAGCGAACTGTCCGAAGCTACATATTTTGCTTGCTTGAAGATCCTTTCCGAATCAGTCGGGAAACTGCCACTTAAGCTTTTACAGCATACAGAAAAGGGTGGCGTAATAAAAGCTTACAAGCATCATCTCTATAATGTTTTAACGAATAAGCCTAACCCTTATATGACAGCAACTCACTTTTGGTCTACGGTAGAGTACGCGCGTAATCATTACGGAAACGCCTATGTATGGATAACAGGAGCGGGTACCGCTACGGCTCTTTGGTATCTGCCGCCGGAAAGTGTCGAGGTGTGGATTGACGACAGGGGAATATTTGGCGCCGAAAATGCGCTTTGGTATATATATAACTGCGAAAAAAACGGGAAGAGATATAAAATTCCATATGATTCTATAATGCACTTTAAAAGTTCGGCAAGCCTTGACGGCGTGAAAGGTATTGCAGTCAGAGATCAGCTCAACGACACAATAAGCGGCGGTATAAAATCGCAAAAAATGTTAACGGGACTTTTTGAGAATGCTTTCACTGCAAAAGCGGTGGTCCAGTACACCGGAGCATTGAACGACACCTTAGTACAAAACTTTGCTAAAAATATTGAAGAATATGCGTCCGGAAAGATAGAGGATGTTAGGAGGGTCATCCCGATACCTGTAGGGACAACATTAACGCCCCTTAATACAAGTCTTGCGGACAACCAATTTATAGAATTAAAAAAGTATTCTGCATTGCAAATAGCGGCGGCGTTTGGTATAAAGCCTAACCAAATAAACGATTACGAAAAATCAAGTTATGCAAGCGCAGAAGCTCAGCAACTCGCTTTTTATGTTGATACCCTGCTTTATATTTTAAAGCAATACGAAGAAGAAATCAGCAACAAGCTTTTAAGCGAGGAAGATGTTGCAAACGGTTTTTACCCTAAGTTCAATGTTGCGGTCATTCTCCGCGCAGACTTAAAAACTCAAATACAAAGCTTGCGAGATGCGGTGCAGGGAACTCTTTATACTCCTAACGAAGCAAGAGCTTTGTTAGACCAAGCGGCTGTTCCGGGCGGAGATGTATTGCTTTGCAACGGTACTATGCTACCGATTGAAAAAGCGGGAGCGGCATATCAAGATAAAGGAGGTGATTGATGTGAAAAATATGATTACAAAATCCGCAAAAATAAGCGGTATTGAGCTTGACGACGGAGAAATGTCGCTTATAAACAAATATACGCTGGAGCCATTATCATCCGACGAGGTTTTTGCTTTTAAAATAGCAATTTGCGGAAATGAGATTGACAGAGATTTTGAAGTTTTTCCAACCGAAACCTTAAATGCGCTGGCGAAACTGTTTGTCGGAAAGACCGTATTAAAAGACCATCAAATCAAAACGGACAACCAAAAAGCACGAATATATGCGACGGAAGTTGTTGAAGACGGCAGCGTTTCAAGCACCGGAGAAAAGTACGCACAGCTTATTGCTCATTGCTATATGCTGAAAAACGAAAGTAATGCTGATTTGATTTCGGATATACGCGCCGGAATAAAAAAGGAAGTCTCCGTTAGCTGTGTGATAGGCTCTACGGTCTGTTCGATTTGCGGAGCGGATAACCGTAAGGCTTACTGCAAGCATGTTAACGGTAGGGAATACGACGGCAAGACATGTTATTTCAAGCTGTTATTACCTAAAGACGCTTACGAAGTGTCTTTCGTAGCGGTTCCAGCGCAACCGGACGCAGGAGTTACAAAATCATATATGGACGAGCCGTATAAAGAAGAAAAAAACACTACCGACGAAAACGAAGTGATCGATTGTGATATAGGTATAATCGAAGCCTTCGTGTTTGCGGAAAATCAAAATTGAAAGTTGAGGTAAAATTAAATGAACAAAGAAATGAGGACTCTGCTTACGCAGATAGAACAAAAGGCAAATGAAGCTAAAAGTTTTAGAGAAACTGGAGATGTTGCAAAGGCAAAAGCGGCACTTGACGAAGTGGACAAGCTCAAGGAAAAATATGACGTTGAAAAGCGCTTATTTGAAATCAACGAATCAAAGGTACCGAGCGAGCCTGTGGGAGAGAGCAAGAGTGCAAAAGCCGACGGCTTTAAGGTTATTGCTAAAATGCTTGCCAAAAAGAGCCTTAGTGACACGGAAAAAGCTCTTATTACAGGCGCCGATGCAACGAACGGCGAGAATAATCTTGTACCGGACGATGTAAGATACGAAATTCGCGAGCTTCGCAAGCGGTATAAGTCAGCCAAAAACTTGGTGGTAGTAATTCCGACTGACGCTTTAAGCGGCGGATTTAATTTTGAGAGCGGCGCTCCGGCAGGACTTACCGAATTTGACGACGGCGACGAAATAAGCTCAACCGGTGAGCCGAGCTTTGTAAGAAAAACTTTTGCCATTAAACATTACGGCAAAATAATCCCGATATCTAATATACTTAATGGCAACGAAAAAGCAGGTCTCAGAGCGTATCTCAATAGATGGTTTGTCAAAAATGCCGTTATTTCCGAAAACGCAAAGATATTCGGCGTATTAAAAACTCTCGGCAGCGGCGAAAGCCCGAAATCGCTGAAAGGACTTGCGGCGCTTAAAAGCTCTTTGAACAAAGATCTTGACCCTGACGCTCTGATAGGTGCGGTTATCGTAACCAATCAAACCGGATTTGACCTCATGGACAGTGAGACTGATGCTGCGGGCAATCCGTTGTTAAAAGACAGTTACGCCGACCCCACCGTAAAATTGTTTAAAGGGCTGCCTATCGAGGTGTTTTCGGATGCTCAGTTGCCGAATGTAAGCGGAAAGGCACCGGTATTCTATGGCTCGCTTGATGCGGCGTGTTATTTTGTGGAAAGAAGTGCCCTTGAATTTGCTGTTTCTGAACATGCAAATTTCACCAAAAATCAAACTGTACTGCGTGTAATCGAAGGGTTCGATGTTATTCAGGCAGATAAATCCTCCTACTGCTACGGTTTGTACGAAGCTCCCGCCGAAAAGGTTGTAAAGACTAAGGTAACAAACGCAGCGAGCGACCCTGTTAACACTAAAGCGGTTTCGGGTTCGTGATAAAGAGGTGAAAACCTGTGGTAGAAATTGGATATGCAAAAAAATATATGCACATTGACCACGATGATGACGACGATATAATAAACAGTTGCATTTTTGCGGCCGATGAATATTTAAAAAGCGCCATAGGAAATAGCTATGATGAGGCATCAGAGCGGGCACAAATGCTCGCTCTGATGGTTACAGCAGACCTTTACGATAACCGTGGTACAACCGAGCGTGTAAGCGCAAAAACGCGCACAATAATCGAAAACTTTGCTCAACAAATGCGCTTGGAACTCAGAGGTAAAGAAAAATGACATATCAGCCCGATATAAATGCCGGAGATTTAAATACGCGAATACGAATACAGTATAAACAGTCAAACGGGAGCGGTTCCTTTAAAACCGAAAAATGGATCGATATCGGCAATAATGCATCCTCAGACACGCCGCGCATTAAATACGCAAAGTGGGTCGGAGTTCACGGCTCAGAAGCTTGGGTGACGGAGTCTGTTCAAGCGGAACGCGCCGCAACGGTTACAATCAGATTTGATAAACATGTAAACGAGAGCTGCAGAATACTGTACAACGGCGTTATTTACAAAATTGTTTCTATGGATGATATCGGCCAAAAACATCAGTGGTTAGAACTAAAGGTCAAAGCGGAGGTGAAAGGATAGTGTCTCGGAAAAAAAGCTGGAAAAAACGCGGCGGTTTCAATAGTTACGGCAAAACTGCACTTTCAGCGGATTTTAGCTTTAAGGGCTTTGAAGAACTCCTTGATAAAATCGAGGAAGCCGGGAAAAGTGTTGAAGATGCCTGTAAAAAAGCCATTGATGCGGCATTGCCGATAGTCGAGAAATCTATGCTTTTAGGCGCTGAGAGGCACCGTGATACCGGAAATGTTGTAAACGCGATAGAAACGCTTGGTGCTCGCAGCCAAGGGGATTATATATACGGGAAAGTTGGAATTAATCTCGACAAACACCCCGAAGCCTTTGAAGCTGTGTTTCAAGAATACGGTGACGGGCATTCTCCGGAATTTCCAGACCCGTTTGTTCGTCCGGCAACAGAAAATAACAAAAAAGAAATAAGAAGTATAATACGCAGGACTTTAAAAAAAGAGGGTGTATTATGAACTGGATAAACGCTGCCGAAAACACACTCATTGCATTTGAGATGGAAAATCAAGTTCCGTTTAGGCTTGAAAGGTTTGATTGTGAGCTTTCCCAACTGCCCGATGTTTTTATAGTGTATTTTTTAATATCCGATACACCGCTTACTCATTACGACAACCAAGAAACTTCTCGCGAAATCAAAATACAGGTTTCTTTGTTTTACAGGGATATATCGGCAATAAAAACATTGCCCGATAAAATAATTGATGCATTTACCGCTGCCGGCTTTAAACGCATCGGCAACAGTAGAATACCATACCAAATAAACACGCAACACTACGGATGGCGTTGTGATTTTAATTATTATGAAAAGAGGTAAATTATAATGGCAGAACAAACAAAGGATGTTTACGGAGAACTTATAGGCTGCGACGAAATGCACTATGCAAAGGTAAACGAAGACTCTGCAACAAAATACGAAGCCGCCACTCCGGAATATTTAGCTCCGGCGGCAGAAATTCAAACCAACCCGACCACAAATACATCAAAAAGATATTATGACAACAAGGTACGCTATATAGATGTTACAGAGGGCGACACTGAGGTGAAGATTGTTGTCTCGGGCGTTCCTTGCAACCTTGCCGCAAAGCTTACAGGAAAAGTATATGATGCCACAAACGGTAAATTTTACGATACCGGCGATTTAAGCGCGGCTCCGTATTGCGCTCTTTCGGGTCGCATGTCTCTTGGCGGCGGAGACGAGTATAGATACTTTAATTATCTGAAAGGCAAATTTGCGCTCGGCGGTGAAGTTGCAAAATCAAAGGAAGATGGAATTACCGTAAACACAACCGAACTGACATACACCGCGGCGGTGACTGTTCATAAATTCCAAGTGGAAACAGATAAACTTAGCGGCGCAAAGGCTGTAAAGGCGGACACTACAGATGCAAAATTCACCGGAGCTTCAACATGGTTCAGCAAAATTCAAACTCCGCCCGAACCCGTCGCAGGACAGAACGTGCAATCGTCTAAAGCTGTGAGCAAATGATAATGACTGCTCTCTTATTTCATCTTGGAGGTACAATTTAAATGTCAACACCCATCGAGCTTCATTTTTATAACAAGAAAAACGAAGTAATTAAGACTTATTCGCAAAACATAATTAAATGGAACTTTTTTAAAAGAGCGGTAAAATTGGGAGACCGAGAATCGATTTCAGCCGATAATCTCGATATAATTTACGAATTTGTCCGCGATTTTTACGGAAGGCAATTCTCCGTAAAACAACTGAAAAAGTACACGGATGTAGAGCAGCTGCTTGCCGTAACCGGTCAAATTGTTATGCGAGTTATAACAATGATGGAAAAAGAGGGCATTGATTTCCCAAACGCATAAACGGCAAGGAAGTTACAGAGCCTTATTCCTTGCCGTTTGACTGGCTTTTAGGTATTGAGCGAACATTAATACGACTCGTTCCAGCATATACCCTTGAAACGCTCGATACTTGTGATATAGACAGAATATTGCCTTATTATTTTTACGATTATCGGCTGACACTTCGAGAGCAAAAACGCATAGAAGAACCCGGAAGCGTCGAGGGAGAAATAGTTATTCGCAACGGAAAGAAATACCGCAAGGTAAATATTAAAGACTCAAAATGTGCAGATAAAATTTTTAATTGAGGTCAAAATTATGAAACAACAAATTAAAACACGAAGAAAGACAAGAGGCTGTCCGTTTCTCCTCACCAACAGATGAAACAGGAATTAGACGCCTATAACAAAGAACATGGCACAAATTACAGCTGCGGTGAATACATAGCCTATATATGGCCGAAGCTCCATAGGAGAGAAAATAATGAATGAGGACAAAAAAGATATCTATCCTTATATATGCTTCAAAAATCAAGGATCAACCGCCTTAAGGAAATGATAATTTCACAACCCGAACGACAAAAGGAATTTCTTGCACAGATAAATGCGGCAAATGAATTGAGAGACACGATAGAAAAGAAAATTCAAGAAGTAGACGGCGGTACACTTACAGAGATTTTATATTGGAAATATGTATGCGGAAAATCTCTTTGGGAAATAAGCGAGCATATAAATTACTGTTTTAGGCATACCGAGCGATTACATTTAAAGGCTCTCGAAAAATTCAAATTATAATGAACGATTAATTTTTATTCAGCGTTCGCTTATGCGGGCGCTTTTTCAGATATAAAAATCATTTTTGCAGTCAACTGCAAACGAAGGGAGGTTATTTATGCCGTCCGATTATGTAAATGAACTAACATCAAAAGTTGGTCTTGATGTTACGGAATGGAAAAAAGGAATAACAGAGCTTACGGCAGGCGTAAAAAAGATTGAAACAAGCTTTCAGGCCTCCGCTGCACTTATGAATAACTGGTCTGGTAGTTCAGATGGGCTTAAAAGTCGAATTAAATCGCTTAACGATGAACTCACTTTGCAAAAGAAAAAGCTTGAAATTTTGAAAAACGCCTATAATGATGTTGTTGAGAAAGAAGGCGCAACATCTAAAGCGGCAGAATCTTTAGCTTCACAAATGTTTAAAGCCAGACAAGACATTGAAAAAACAACAGAAAAGCTGAAATATTACACCGAAGCTGAGCAAAAAGTAATCGACAAAACCTCTGCCGTGATAAAAAAGCTTGAAGAATCCGGAAATAAGTTCGAAAAGACCGGTGAGAAAATAAGTAAAGTCGGAAACAAAATGACTTTAGGTATTACAACACCCGTTATAGCTGCGGGAGCGGCAATTTATAAGTATTCAAGTGACCTCACCGAAGCCGAGAACAAAACAAAAGAAGTATTTAAAAATATGTCTTCGGATGTTCTTGATTGGTCTCAAACTTCACTTGATAAAATGGGAATGGCGCGTTCTACGGCGCTTGATGCAGTATCTCTATACGGCGGTATGGCTACGGCTATGGGACTTACACGCAAGAAAGCTACGGATATGTCGAAGTCGCTTACCGAGCTTTCCGTAGATCTCGCGAGCTTTCATAACACATCCTTAGATCAAGCCTCAACCGCTTTAAAAAGTATATTTACCGGCGAGACGGAAACGCTTAAAAATTACGGCATAGTAATGACCGAAGCAAATCTTAAGGCATACGCTCTGTCACAGGGAATAAAAACAAATTACAGCGAAATGACACAAGCCGAAAAGGTGCAGCTCAGATATAACTTTGTTATGAACGCCAGTAAGGACGCCATTGGTGATTATGAGCGTAACTGTGGTGAGGCGGCATCCCAAATGAAAAAGCTGCCCGAAGCATTAAAAGAGCTTGCAACCTCTTTTAAAGATAATGTCGAGCCGGCGATTACTCCGGTTATAACAGCGCTTAATGGGGCAATAGTCTCCTTTGGCAAATGGAGCAAAACGACTAAGAATTTTGTAACAACCACTGCAATATCGGTTGCCGCCCTGGGACCGCTTGTTACTATAATCGGCAAAACTACATCCGCAATCGGAAAAGCTCAAAAAGCGTACGCTAAGATATATGCCTGGATAAAAAAGAAAACAGATGCAACTGTTAAAGATACCGCCGCAAATGCCGCAAACTCAAAATCGCTTGACAAAACGGCAGAATCCGCAGAAAAGACAGCAAAAAGTACCGGTAAAATAGGAACGGCCGCAAAATCAGCAAATCCATACATTATCGCTGTTATTGCATCGTTGGCGATGGTAGGAGCGGAAATTAATCGTACCATACGCTCTGCACAGTCGAAAATTGAGGAAACATATAACAAGAAAAAAGCGGAAAGCAATAAAGTTTACGATGTTGAAATTCAAAATCTCACCGATGAATATAATGCCTACGAAGAAAAAATGTCCGCAAAAAAATCTGCCGAAGAAAAATATTACAGCGATAAAATTGCAAATCTCAGCAAAGACTTAAAAGCCCAAAAGAACGCCATATCCGAAGAGCAAAAGCTTTACGAAAAAGCTTATAAAGAGCGGCTTTCACAGCTTGAAAAGGAAAAGCAGGCAAAGCTTGACGCTATATCCGCAAGCCAAAAAGCACAAACCGCCGAACTGCAACAGCAAATAGACGCCTTAAATGCTTTGAATGAAGCGGATGAAGCGGCAACAAAAGAACAAGAAAACGCCGAAAAGCTTGCAGAGCTTAAGAAGTCTATTACATTTGCAAAAACATACGCCGAAAAAGTAGACGCGGAAAACGCGTACACCGCCGAAGTCAAAAGGCAGGAGCAAGAAAAAACAAAAGCGGCTCGAGAAAACCAAATTAAACAGCTACAAACTAAAATGGAGCAAATAAAGACCGAGGCTCACGCCCGTCAAGAACAAGTTAAATCCGAATACGATTCGGCGATCGAACTCGAAAACGGCAAATATGAAGTTGCCAAAGAAGGTTTTGAAAACAGACTTTCGGCTCTCGACACCTTTATAGAGGATGAAACGGCACGCCTTGAAACTGCGAGAGATGAAAAGATAGCCATTATGCAAAGCGAAACCGACACTTATCTTGCTGAATTACAAAAACGCATAGACGCACAAAACAAGCTCAAAGAGGCGGCAGAAAAAACTATCGAAGCAGAGAAAAATAAAGAAAAAAAGAAAACCAAAACTGTCAAAGGCTTTTTAAAAGCATTTACGGATGATTATTTTCCTCACAACGCTTCTGGTACAAACGATTGGAAAGGCGGCTTGACCTACATAAACGAGCGCGGCGGGGAGCTTATAAATTTACCGAGGCATACGCAAATAATTCCTCATGATGTTTCTATGGAAATGGCGCGAGAATACGGCCGTATGCGCGCGGCTTACACAACCAACAACGATTACACAACCACGACCTCAAACACCTACAATCAATATGGCGCACAACAGCAGGTTACCGTTTTGAAGGTTGGCGAAAAAACCGTCGCCGAGGTTATAGAGCCTTGCGTATCGGTGAAGATGTCAGACAGTATTTACAGAAGGAGGCGCTCAGGTGGATAACGATGAGTTCAAATACGGCAATATAGAATCCGGCGCATTTAATATTGTGTGCGGAACGGAAACACATTCGATACTGCCCGAGAAACGCAAATATGTGCAAGAGGTGCCGGGACTTGACGGCGTTGTGGATTTCGGGATTTCGGGTTACAGTACACGGGTAATAACAAAACCGATATATTACACGGGCGCGTATTCCGATTTAAGAAAAAAGAGAGAGGAAATAATAGCTTGGCTTTGCAATGACGGGACGTCGAAAAAGCTTATTTTCGGCAACGAACCCGACAGATATTATATGGCTAAGATCTATGCTGCACTTGAATTTGACAACACCTCAGATAGACATATAGGCGATATTCAGTTTGAGTGCAATCCGCCGTGGCAATATCTTATGGACGGCACACTTTTAACGCCTGATGAAATTACATACATAAATTGTACCGCTAAAGACGGTCAATTTATTAAAGAATTTTCCGGGAGCGGTGCTATAAAGTTTTTTAATAAAGGTACTCAAAAGGTTAAGCCTGTAATAAAAATCATAGGTCGCGTCAAGTCAGGATTCACATTATCTTACGGAACGGCTAAGCTCAAAATAAATGCAGACACAGGCTTTGAGGGTGTAAAAATCGATTGCACAAAGGAAACCGTGACACGGATGTCAGACGGGAGTAGCCTGTATTCGAGTCTTGATTCGGCAAGCACCTTTTTAGAACTTTCTCCCGGTAAATGTATGATAAATGTTTCGGGCGGATCTCTCGGTGCCTACCCTGATTCTGTAACCGTCATAATAGAATTTAACACTAAAATGTTAGGGTGATAAGATGGCAGGTAAAATAAAAGTATATGATAAAGATTTCAAGGCTTTGGGGAGTACCTCCGAAGCCTTTAATATTGCAAAAACAGAGGAGTTAATGCGTGAATACACATTAAGCTTTTCCGTTGCTAACACAGACGGGATTTTCGATTACATTAACGAAAATTCCATATTTGAATATTCGGGTCAAAGATTTGATATATCCGGTATTGACGGTGATTCAGGCACAAACAACATAACACAGGTTACTGCCGAACATATTTCTTACCGTTTGTCAAATTATACGCTGGTAAACGGATACAGCTTCGTGGGAACAGCTCGTCAATTAGCCGAGGATATTTTGAGGGAAGCCAAAACAGTAGACGGCACGCCCGCATCCTCCGAGTTTACTTTGGGAACTGTAGTAAGTACCGATGTACTTAATTTTTCGCTTTCGGGTCAAACAAATGTAACAGCTCGCGAAGCGCTTATTGCGATGAAAGAATTGGGCGTTGAGGTTCAGTTTGACAATTTCACCGTAGATGTACTTTATCAGGTCGGCACCGATTCAGGCATAGTGTTTGAATATGGCAAAAACCTCACCGGCGTTAGGCGCACATGGCAACGCGATAATGGTTGGACTTACGACATAAATATTGCTGACCTTCAAAAAGCAAAGGGCTATACCGGCGAGAGCTACGGTCTCGGTGATAATATTACCGTAATCGATAAATTTGCCAAGCTTGAGATTAAACAGCGCATAATTACTTACAAAGAATGTGACGACCCCACACAAAACAGTATAACTGTCGGTGTGTTCATCCGTGATAATGCCTCACTTAGTGTAGAGACTGACCGTATCGCCAATGCCGCAAGCACCGTAGCCGGCGAAGCAAAAAGCAAAGCGGATACTTCGGTACAGCAAGGCGAGAAATACAGCAATGTCTCAATTACGCATAAAGACGGGTTTAAGTGTACAAATATAAGTGATACTCTTCGCGTTATGGCGAATGCAAATGACTGCTTTGTGGTTCAGGCTAAGAAAAACGGGCAGTGGGTTACGGTTACAAGCGCCGAACTTTGGGGAATTCTTGCTCCCCGACTCACCACACAGGACGCTAAATATTCTTATTATGCAACAATCGGACATAATGCCGACGGAAACCCGGGTTTGTTTCTAATGAGAAGGACATATAACGGGAATTTTAAGGAGCATTTCAGCGTTTGGCCTACAAGCACAGGAAACACCGTTGTAGATTGTGAAGGTGATTTATACCTAAGGTCTAAAACCGGCGGAAAGGTCATTATAGAAAACCGCGAAGAAGATAGCCAAGGATTTAGCGGAACTATACATCTTGCTGAAAAAGGCGGCGATTATGCTATGCTTAAATTTACAAAAGGGATACTGAAAAGTATAGATTAAGGAGAGATACCGTGGGACTTATAAAAATAACAAGCGCTATGACCGAAGCGGAACGCATAGCCGCTTATAACAGCAATATGCAATATCTCGAAAAGGATTTACCGTTAAAACACTTGCCGGTCGGAATTATAATATCCTTCGACACACCCGTAGACCCGAACAAGCTTTACGGCGGCAAATGGGAACGGATAAAAGGCAGATTTATATGGGGCATAGAAGACGGCGAACAGGCAGGCTGCACCGGCGGCGAAAAAACGCATTCTCTAACAGTGAGCGAAATGCCGGAGCACTATCATTACTACAACAGTTATGCCAACGGTTTTCCGTCACAGCTTGAAGGAAGCGATCGTTATAAAACAGCGGTACGCGATAATGTAAATACTACGGACAGTATTGCCGGAACTCAAACAAATGTTGCGGGCGAAAATCAGGCTCACAATAATATGCCGCCTTACTACGGCGCGTATACATGGCGCAGAGTAGCGTAAGGGAGGTGAGAAGATGCCTAAATACAGAATTTTCATTAGAGAATCGGTAAGCAAACATGTAATAGCAGAGTCCGACACAAAGGAAAAAGCAATTACCGGCATAAGAGAAAAATTTGAAAACGGCGAAATTACCCTCGACAAAGAAAACGATACATATTCGTTTGAAATGCAGGGAGATGCGATAAAAAGCACAGGCTAAAAAAGGAGAAGAGAATGGAAAATAATATTTTTTCTGCCGTTGTCTCGGAGAATAATATTTTAAGTGTCAACGGCTCGGCTGTGAGCGACAGCGTAAAATTTGTTAAAATACATTTTTCGTTTCCTAAGACTTGGGACGGGTTTACCAAAACGGTTACATTTAAAAATGCGGATATAAAATGCTCGGTGCTTCTCAACGAAAAAAATGAATTATGTACAGGGACAGATGAGTGCTACATACCGCACGAGGTTATTAAAACGCCTATGCTCAGCTTTGCCGTATTCGGCATTTTTGAGGACAGCAAAGCAACTTCTTCGTGGGCGGCAATAAGAATAATAAAAGGCTGCGGTGAAAACGGAGACGCGCCGCTTGACCCTACGCCTACCGAATACGAGCAGCTTTTAAAAATTTCGGAAGAAACAAAGAAAATCGCTCAATCGGTTCGTGATGATGCTGACAACGGTGCCTTTAAAGGAGACAAAGGCGACACAGGCGCCAAAGGCGAAACCGGAGCCACCGGCGCAAAAGGTGATAAGGGTGATAAAGGAGACAAAGGCGACCAAGGTATACAAGGCGAACAGGGTATACAGGGTGAAAAAGGCGATACCGGCGAACAGGGAATACAAGGTGTTAAAGGCGATAAAGGAGATAAGGGTGACAAAGGAGATAAGGGTGACAAGGGCGATACCGGAGCCACCGGCGCGAAAGGTGATAAGGGCGAAGCAGGAGATGTAAACGCGCTGCAAATGAATACCGTCTGTGCCAACGCCCTCCGCGGCAGTGCCTCGGGTGCGGCTGTAAGCCTTACCGATATTTCCCCGAACGAGCACACACTCCGGGTTAAGGTGAGGGGGAAGAATTTAATACCTTATCCTTATTATGATACTACTAAAACGCAAAACGGAATTACTTTTACGGTTAATGCAGACGGTAGTATAAGTTTTAGCGGAACTTCGACCGGTCAAGCAACATTTTATTTTGTTTACAAAGCTATGAACTTAAAACAAGGAGTAACCTATACTTTATCTGTAAGCGGAAATTATTCTTTCGGAGGCAGCGCTACAATCTTTATTTACGATTCAGCGCAAGGGCAGTCTGCTTATATACCGTTATTAACAGACACTTCCACAACATTTACTCCGACAAAAAACATAAACAATACAAATTGTTATCTTGTTATTCCGGCAAACCGAACTGTAAGCGGCACTTTAAAGCCCCAGTTGGAACTCGGCTCAACCGCTACTGCATACACTCCTTACATTTCAGATTTATCAACTGTTACTGTAACAAGGTATAGGAAGAATTTATTTGATATTAACAAAGCTGAACTTACAAATGCAGAGATTGACGGAAATGGTATCAAATTTACAGGGTCTGCGGGTGGTAATATTGATATAAAACTGCCTGCTGGAAGGTATACCTTAAGTTTTCAAAGAAATATTGACGGTTCTGTATTTATTCGCAACGGTAAGGTAACTTCGGGGACAATAACACAAATAGGTAATACAGCAACTTCTGCAACATTTGTTTTTACTGGGACTGTAGACGGATATTTAAGAATAAGTTCTTTTGCAAATGGGTTGACACTTTCAGATATTCAGATAGAACAAGGCTCAACTGCAACCGCTTACGAACCGTACACCGCAGCCGAATACACCCCCTCCGCCGACGGTACAGTGTCGGGCGTAAAAAGTCTTTATCCAACCACAGCGCTTATGACCGATACCGAGGGAGCAATAATCGAAGCGGAATATAACAGAGATATAAACAAGGCATTTGCCAAATTACAGCAAGCAATATTATCTATGGGAGGAAATACATAATATGTTCAGTTTAAGAAATTTTGTAAAAACAGGCTTTTTAAGAGCGGTCGGGAAAATGTCAGATTATCAGATAATCCTAAATGCCGCAGGGTGGAGCGAAAAGGGCGTACTTACCGAGGACGACCTTGCCGAGATACAGACCGCCATTGAAGCGCAATATCCGGTGGAAGACGAAACAACGCCGAATGAAAGCGAGGCGGAATAATGAACAGTACAATAATAGTTTCGCTTGTATCTCTCACCGGAACACTTATAGGCACGTTCGGGGGCATAATGGCGGCAAACCGCCTTACTACATATCGCCTTTCACAGCTTGAAAAAAAGGTTGAAAAGCACAACAGCGTAATGGAGCGCACATATAAGCTTGAGGGCAGAATGACCGAGGCGGAGCACGACATACGCGATATTAAAAACAAAATATAACGGAGGTAATAAAAATGTCAGCAAAAGGAATAGACGTATCACATTATCAAGGCAGGATAAACTGGGAAAGGGTGAAACCGCAAATAGATTTTGCCATACTGCGTATAGGTCTTGGGGACGATATACCTTCGCAGGACGATAAGCAGTTTGAGCGGAATTACGCCGAGTGCGTAAGGTTAGGTATTCCGTTCGCGGTGTATTTCTTCTCATACGCTGTGAATAAAGCTAAGGTGCAGACGGAAATCGCGCACATAAAAAGACTGCTTAACGGCAAAAAGATAAATGCGCCCGTCTATATAGATGTAGAAAATACAAGAGGTCTCGACTGGCGCACGATTTCAAAAGCCGATATGCTCGGCATTATGCAGGAGTTCAATGCTCAGCTTGCCGTCCACGGCTATAGAATGGGTATTTATTCATCCCGTTCGGCGTTTTGGAACGAGAAAATGTCGGATCCGTGGTACGAGAATGTAAGCAAGTGGGTAGCCGAATACGGAGACAAGGTAAACGATTTCAACCGTACATACGATATTTGGCAGTACACCTCAAAGGGTGCGATAGACGGCATAAACGGCAATGTTGATATGAATGTGATGTACAATAATGTATTTTCATTCGAACAGGCACCGTCGGTCAAGTCAAATGAGCAGCTTGCCGACGAAGTCATAAACGGCAAGTGGGGGAACGGCGCCGACCGCAAAAACCGTCTTACCGCCGCAGGATATAACTATGAAGCGGTACAGGCGATTGTCAATGAAAGGCTGGGGAAAAGCGATCTCAAATCTCTTGACGAAATTGCCCGAGAGGTTGTCCGCGGCAAATGGGGCAACGGTTCAGAAAGAGTCAAGAAGCTTACCGCAGCAGGCTACGACGCAAAAGCCGTACAGAGCAGAGTAAACAATCTGATGAAAAAAGGGTGAATAAAATGTCAAAGGCAAAGTTTTTGAAGTGGGCAAAAGCCGCCGGCGTCCGTGCGATTAAAACGGTAGCACAGACAGCCGCCGCGACAATCGGAACCTCGGCTATGATAAGCCAAGTCGATTGGAAGCTTGTGGTTTCCGCCGCGCTTCTTTCCGGTTTGCTTTCGGTCCTTACCTCGGTCGGAGGTTTGCCGGAAGTAAAAGAGAATTAGCAAACATAATAAATAAAGCAAAAAAGTATCGCCTATCGCAGGGTTTAAACCTTACGGTAGGCGATTTATTTTTTCGTGTGAAATTTCGTGTGAAATTTTTGTTTTTTGTGTGCAATATTGGTATTGTTTTAGCAATATAAAAATATTTTCGAAAACGCTTGAAAGCCGCATAAATAAAAGAAAAGTCGCTATATAAGCGACTTTTCTTTTGGCGGAGTAGGAGAGACTCGAACTCTCGCGCCGGTTACCCGACCTACACCCTTAGCAGGGGTGCCTCGTCACCAACTTGAGTACTACTCCGGATGATGTGAATATTATATGGCGGAGAGGATGGGATTCGAACCCATGTGCCTTTTGGGCAAACGGTTTTCAAGACCGCCTCGTTATGACCGCTTCGATACCTCTCCGTTTTCACAAGACCTGTATATTTTATCATACCGATTTACAAAAGTCAATAAAAAACTCTTATATAGCCCTAAATTTTATTTTTTATCGCTTTAAATAAAGAAAGCCGCCCGTAAGGACGGCTTTTTATGCTTGCTTAACCTATAAAATCAGTTGATAAATGCGTCGTGTACAACCTTAACGGCCTTGTCGGCGTATTCGGCGTCTATAAGCACGGAAATTTTAATTTCGCTTGTCGATATCATACGGATATTGATTCCGGCGTCGTAAAGCGCTTCGAACATCTTTGAAGCAACTCCGGGGTGGCTTTCCATACCTGCGCCCACAACCGAAATCTTGGCAATGGTTTCGTCCTTGGTAAGCTCCTTGTAATTAAGACTGTCCTTGAGAGCCGCCAATGAGTCCATAGCGGTTTTGGCGTCGCTTTTCGGAACGGAAAATGTTATATCCTTTGTGCTGTCTCTGCCGACGGACTGGAGAATTATGTCCACATTTATTTTTTGCTGTGCTAACTTGTTAAAGATTTTAAATGCAATTCCGGGAGTATCCTTAAGTCCCACAACCGATACGGTGGCTACATTGCAGTCCTTTGCTACTCCTCTTATTAATGTCTTTTCCATTTTTACAGTCTCCTTTACAATAGTTCCCGGTTTGTTTTCAAGGCTTGAAAGAACCTCAAGCTCAACATTGTATTTCTTTGCCATTTCAACCGAGCGGTTGTTCAGTACCTGCGCTCCCAGAGTTGCGAGCTCAAGCATTTCGTCATAGGTTATGGCGTCCATTTTCTTTGCGTTGCTTACCTTGCGCGGGTCGGCGGTGTAAACGCCGTCCACATCGGTATAGATCTGACACTTATCCGCATTCATTGATGCGGCTATCGCAACCGCGCTCGTATCGGAACCGCCCCGTCCCAGGGTTGTAATATCGTCATATTTATTTATTCCCTGGAAGCCTGCGACAATTACAATATTGCGTTTTGCTATTTCGTTGCGTATGCGCTCGGCGTTAACCTTTTTTATTCTTGCAATGCCGTGGTTTGAATCGGTTGCAAAGCCTGCCTGCCAACCGAGCAGGGAAATAACGGGAAATCCGAGCTTTTCAATAGCCATCGCAAGCAGGGCTATGGATATTTGCTCGCCTGCGGACAAAAGCATATCAAGCTCGCGCTTGGAGGCGCCGTCGGGATTAATTTCGTTTGCCTTTTCTATCAAATCGTCGGTTGTGTCGCCCTGCGCTGACACAACTACGACAACGCTGTTACCCTTTTTATAATCGTCTATAATTATATTGGCGACATTGAAGACCCTTTCGGCATTTGCGACGGAGGAACCGCCGAATTTTTTTACGATTAATGACATTTGATTTACCCCCTGAGTCCTAATGTATGAAGAACCTTGACTGACTTTGCCGAGCTTATGCCCTTAAGCTTTTCTCTTGTAACGCTTTCGGGCTGATTTTCGGTAAGGAATGCTATATCGCCGCGATACTTGTTTTTAACGCAGGGAACGCCCGGAAAAGCGGCTTCAAACTGTTTTTCAAGCTCGCTGAAGCTGTCGGACGATATGCGCGCATAAAGCACGGTCGGCTCGTCCGCCGAGTTATCCACATAGTCCTTTTCGCCGTCTTCCCAAAACAGGTATTTGCGGTTTTCAAGATGCTTTACGCAGTCGATAACATCCGCTGCGACAGCGCTTGCTGTGGCGTTTTTACCCGCGCCCTTGCCGTAGAACATAACATCGCCCGTTTGGTCGCCCGTAATCATAATTGCGTTGAATACGCCGTTTACATCGGAAAGTATGCAGTCACGGCTTACAAGCGTAGGTCTTACGGTTGCGGTTATCTTGCCGCCGTCAAGCCTTTTTGCGTGACCGATAAGCTTTACAACACAGTTGAAGCTTTCTGCCGACTCAACATCGTCAAGTGTAATATCGGTTATACCCTCTGTCGCTACCTGTTCGGGATAAACGTGCTTTCCGAAGCCCAGCGCGGCAAGTATGCATATTTTGCGGCAGGCGTCGTGACCCTCAATATCGGCGGCGGGATTTTTTTCGGCAAAGCCTTTTTTCTGCGCCAACGAAAGCGCGGTGTCAAAGTCCATATTGTCTACTATCATTTTATTTAAAATGTAGTTAGTTGTTCCGTTTAATATGCCGGAAATTTCGGTTATTTCGTTTGCGGCAAGGCATTGAGCCATAGGGCGAAGAACGGGTATTCCGCCGCCTACGCTTGCCTCGAACAGAAAATTAACATTATTTTCTTCCGCAATCTTTAAAAGCTCGGCGCCCTTTGCGGCAACAAGCTCTTTATTTGAGGTGACGACGCTTTTGCCGTTGGAAAGACAGCTCTTTACAAAATCGTAAGCCGGATTTATGCCGCCCATAACCTCAACCACAACACGGACATCCTTATCGTTAAGAATATCGCTGAAATTTTTTGTAAATCTGTCGGAATACGAAAGTCCCTCAAATTCACGCAAATCGAGAATATATTTTACATTTACAGGGGTGTGAGCGCTCTTTGTTATGCGGTCCGAATGATACATAAGTATCTCGGCAACGCCCGAGCCTACAACGCCGTGTCCCATTATTGCTACATCAATCATTGTTTACCTCCGTCTATTCGTTTAACGGAAATTACTCCGTCTACCTTCGTAAGTCTTTCAAGCAGTTCTTCGGGAGTAATATCCGCCGCCGCAAGGCTTACTGTTATCGCAACTGCGGCAGTCCCGTTTTCCGGAAGACCCTGATTAAGCGTAATTATATTCGCGCCGCACTTATAAAGAGCCGCGGTAAGAGCCGAAAAAACACCCGCCCTGTCGGACAGAACCGCGCTTAAATTCAGCGAGCTTACATTCCCTGCCGAATATTTGAAAACAAAATCCTTATACTTATAAAAGGCGCTTCTTGAAATCCCTGCCATTTTTGCTGCCTTTGCGGCGCTTGTGGCTTTTCCGAGGCTTAAAAGCTCCTTTGCGTATATCACGCTTTCAAATACGGGGGGCAGGACCTTTGAATTTATAAGAAGGTATCTTTCAGTTTCCATATTGTCCTCCACACACGAACTGTTGTACTCTATTATAGTACACATTTTGCATTAAATCAACAAAAAAAGCCCATATTATACATAAATGTTGAAACTGTATAAAAGTTATCATACAGGAGGCTGTTACATTGGAACGAGAGGCAAGAAAAAACTTTTTAATCGATGCGCTTTACTATTTTGTTATTGCGGCGCTGACACTTTTTGTATGCAAATTTCTGCTTTCCTACCTCCTTCCGTTTGTAATAGGGGGAATAGCCGCTTTTATTATTCAAAAGCCGGCTGTGTTTATTTCCGAAAAATTAAAAATAAAGCGGTCGGTCTGCGCCGCCGTGCTTACCGTTTTGCTTTTTGCGGTTTTGGCAACGCTCCTGTTCCTATGCGGCGTAGGTACGGCTTCGGTCGCGGCAGGCTTTGCGTCTGACATTACGGAAAAAGCGGGAACGGCGGCTGAGTATTTGGGGCGTATGAAAAAAGGTCTCGACGGCTTTTTAAGTAATCTTCCGACAGAGCTTACGGGAGCGGCGGACAGCTTTTATGACAATGCGCTGGGTAAAATTGCTTCGCTGATTACCTCTTTTGTCTCGAATACCGCCGGAAAAATAGTAAGCGGAGCGCCTAAAATTTTGCTGAGCGTTGTGATCTCCGCGGTATCGGGCTGTTATATAGCCGCCGATTATGTAGGGCTTATGGGATTTTTGCACGGAGTATTAGGAAAAAAGCTTTGGGATAACGCCCTTAAAATCAAGGACATATTTATAAACAGCGTTTTAAAGCTTGTAAAGGGATATCTTATTTTAATGCTTATAACTCTTTTAGAGCTTGTTGTGGGGCTTTCTATTTTAAGGGTGAAATACGCGCCGATCATTGCGCTTGTAATTTCCGTTGTGGATGTTTTGCCGGTGCTTGGTACGGGAACGGTCGTAATACCGTGGGGAATTATCGAGGTTATTATGGGAAACGGTGCGAAGGCTGTCGGGCTGTTAGTGCTTTATGCCTTTATAACGCTTGTAAGAAGCTTCGCGGAGCCGAAAATAATAGGAAATCAGATAGGTATTAATCCGCTGTTTACGCTTATTGCGATGTTTGTAGGTCTTAAAACGCTCGGTTTCCTCGGAGTTTTGATTTTCCCGACGGTGCTTATAGTGACGGTTGAATATTACAAACAGCAAATGGACAAGGAAAAATAAAGCTATAACAAAACACTGCGCTTAGCATAGGATGTAGTATAAATATGTCTGTCCTAAACGGAGTGAAAGGAAATGAAGAAGTATATTATAACTACAGGTACGGTCACATACGCCATAAAAGGGCGTGACACGCTGAGAAGAAAAGGAATAAACGCAACAATAGAAAGAATAACTTCGGGTAAAGGCAGCGCCGGCTGCGGATACAGCATAATAATCGGCGGAAATTTAGACGAAGCCGTCGCTATTCTGCGTGACGCCGGAGTTAAAATTCTTGAAATTAACGAAAGAAATCAGTAAGCTGTTTGTTGGCTGAGGGCTGATAAGTAACGCTTCAAAACAAGATTTCGGATACAAGCAAAAACACCGGATAATGCTGCTGCATATCCGGTGTTTTTATCGGATTATTGCGCCTAAAGGCGCAGTTTTGAAGTATCACCTTTTTATCAGGTCTTTGTTCGGTTCTTTAAATTTGAATGAGGTGGGAAAATGATATATCTTGATAATGCGGCTACGACCGGAAGAAAGCCGCAGTCCGTTGTACGGGCGGTAAGGGACGCTCTCGAACGGTATTCGGCAAATCCGGGCAGAGGCGGACATACGCCCTCAATGAACGCCGCTTCGGCAGTATATTCGGTAAGGGAAAAGATTGCGGATTTTTTCGGGGCAAACGGTCCCGAAAGTGTGGTTTTTACGCTTAACTGTACTCACAGTATAAATGCGGTAATTAAGGGTCTTCTTAATAAGGGCGACCGTGTTGTTACTTCATCCCTTGAGCATAACGCCGTAATGCGCCCGCTTTTTAAGGTTGGTGCGGAGGTTGATATAGCCAAGGTATCGCTTACGGACGATAACTTGACCTTGAGTGAGTTTGAAAGAAAAATAAGACCGGAAACAAAGCTTGTTATCTGTACGGGGGCTTCAAATGTTCTGGGCAAAGCTCTGCCGATTGCGAAAATAGGCGCCTGCTGTAAGGAAAGAGGTATACCGTTTGCGGTGGATGCGGCGCAGACGGCGGGCGTGATACCCATAAATATGCGTGAAATGAATATAGATTATCTGTGTATTGCTTCGCATAAAGGACTTTATGCGCCTATGGGAACCGGAATTTTAATATGCAATCGATATATAGAAAACACAATAATGGAGGGCGGAACGGGAACCAATTCGGCAGAGCTTGTTCAGCCTGACTTTTTGCCCGAAAGACTTGAGAGCGGAACGGTGAATGTTCCGGGTATAATCGGAATATCCGCAGGCATAGATTATGTTAAGCGCCTCGGTATGCAAAGGGTCTATGCCCACGAGCTTGAGCTTACTCAAAAGCTTTGGTCGGCACTTTCCGAAATGCCGTTTGTAAGGCTTTATACACCGAAGCCGTACGCAGGAGGATATTTACCCGTGCTTTCGTTTAATGTAACGGGAAAAACAAGCGCCGAAACAGCGGAAATCCTTAATAAAAGCGGAATAGCCGTGCGTGCGGGACTTCACTGCGCTCCAACCGCCCACAGACAGATAGGAACCATAGATACAGGCACTGTAAGGGTCTCTCCCGCGGCGTTTAACACCGCCTACGATATTGCGACTGCGGTGTCCGTGATAAAAAATGTAAATTTTATTTAAATTATATGACATTTTCTATTGAACGAAAAAAGTATTTATGATAAAATATAATATATCTAAATATTTGCAAAGGAATGTTGAACCGTGAACAGCATATTTACCGCAATTTATGCATTTTGGAATCAAATATTATATGCTGTCGCAAGCATGAGGATACCGTTTGATATTATAGATATTCTCATAATGGCATATATAATCTACAAAGCCATAGGCTTTATGAGAGATACGAGGGCCGGTCAGCTTGCAAAGGGTCTTGCACTGCTTGTTCTTTTGTATTTTATCGCAAACTGGTGGAAGCTTGCCACGCTTAAATGGGTGCTTTCCCGTTTCGTTGATTATATCATTATAGCAATAGCTATTATCTTCCAGCCGGAACTCAGGCGTATACTTGAGCGTGTGGGTCATACCAAGCTTATGAACACCCAAAGCTCCGCTTATGACAGCGAGCCTATAGAGGACTGTATCGACAAGGTAAGCCGTGCCGCGGGACTTATGCAGGAAAGCAAAACGGGTGCGCTGGTGGTTTTTGAGCGCTCCACGCAGCTCGGCGAAATAATCGATACCGGCACGGTAATCAACGCTACGCCGTCGGTTCAGATGGTAAATAATATCTTCTTCCCGAAATCACCTCTTCATGACGGTGCGCTTATTGTAAGGGACGGCAGGCTCTATGCCGCAGGCTGTATATTGCCGCTTACTCAAAGGGAAGATCTTTCGACACAGCTCGGAACACGCCACAGAGCGGCAATCGGTATGACCGAAAACTCGGATGCCGTGGTTCTTGTTGTGTCGGAGGAAACGGGTACGATTTCGGTAGTTGTGAACGGACAGATAACACGGGGTTACAATGCCATTTCCGCCCGCGCGGAGCTGCGTAAATTACTGCTTGACGGTGAAAACGGCACTAATGACAATAAGCTTACGGCTGTTATTCACCGTATAAACCCGTTCGGAAAAACCAAAGGAAAGGACGCTGCGGAAAATGAAGCTCAAAATAAAAATTCCCGGTAAGCTTTCCTTTAGAAATCTTCTTTATAACAAACGGTTTACAATACCTTTTTCGGTCATCACTGCGTTTTGCCTGTGGCTTGTTATAATGATAAATCAAAACCCTGATGTTGACCGCACCTTTACGGATGTTCCGGTCACCATAAATCTTGAAAACACATTTGCCGCAACTAACAAGATGGAAATAATCGGAGATATTTCTTCGCAAAAATTCACGGTTACGGTTAAGGGACCTAACTATGTGGTTTCTGCATTAAAGTCAAACGATATATATGTTTACGCCTCCGCCGCCGCAATAGACGCGCCCGGCGAATATCAGCTTGAGGTGTCGGGCGCCAGAAACACGGCTGTTTCCGACTATGAGTTTATAAGCATATCTCCGTCCACCGTAACGGTAAATTTCGACTATGTGGACACAAAGGAATTTACCATTAAGGCAATGGCGAACGGCGCTTCCGCCGCCGAGGGGCTTGTGGCGGAAACTGCGGTGGTAAGCGGAACCGAAAGCGATACCATCAGTATAAAGGGCCCGAGAACCGTTATAAACAAAATAGATTCGGTTGTGGCTTACGCCGATGTTAACGCAACGCTCAGCGAAAGCACAACTTACGACGCCGAGATACAGCTTTACGATGAAAACGGTGAAGCGATAGACGCGTCAAACCTTACGCTCAGTGAAACCGCCGTTAAGGTAACCGTGCCTATTTCAAAACGCAAAACCGTGCCTGTAATGGCAGATTTTTCGAATCTTCCGTCGGGCTTCTCAAAGGAAAGCATCGCTTATACAATAGATCACGATTCCGTAAATATAATCGGAACTCCGGAGGCCATTGATAAAATTAACAGCGTTACGCTTTCGGCAATAGACATTACTTCCGTATCTGTTTCGTCAAACAGCGTTGATGTTTCGGCTAAGCTGCCGGAAGGCGTAAGAATACTCGATTCCATAGAGCATTTCACGGTTACGGTCGACACCTCCGCTTATGCCGAAAAGACCTTTGCTGTGTCCGGCATTAAGTATACGGGTCTTTCTTCGGGACTCAGCGCGTCAAGCGACGCCGTGATACGGAATGTGAAAATTTGCGGACCGAAGGCGGCTCTTGCAAAGCTCACCGCTAATGCGCTTTATGCAGAGGTTGATCTTTCGGGCAAGGCAGCCGGAGAGCATACGGTGCTTGTGACCGTAAAATCGGACAGATACAATAATATCTGGCAGGTAGGCTCGTACAGCACGACCGTGAAAATAAAGTAAATACCTAAAATCTGAAATCTGTCATTTTCTTCACTTCGGCATAGTATGTAAGGGGTGAAGAAAATGATAAGGTATATACTTTCCGCAATTTGTATAATATTTGCTTTATTCGGACTGTCCGAGCTTTTGCATTTAATTAAGCTTCGTTTTGTTTCGGGCAAAAAGGCGGCGACATATTCGGTCTTGCTTTTGTCGGATAACGACCCCGACAGACAGATAGCCTATGCCGGCGAACAGCGGACATGGCTCGGAAAGGCTTATGCCGACCATATAATCGCCGTAAATTCGGGACTTTCCGCTTCGGACGATAGGCTGTGTCGGGAAACTGCCGATAAATATTGTATTGATTATTGCACTGCCGACAGACTGGGCGATGTTTTGAATGACTATATAGGGAATAACTGAAATTTCGGAGGTGTACCGTGCGGTGGGGGAAACAGCAGACAACAGTATGACCGAGCTCACCGGTACGGTTGAGAAAATTACTTATCGTAACGATACAAACTGTTATACCGTAGCGGAAGTGAGGTCGGGTAAGGAAATGGTGACCGTTGTCGGAACACTGCCTTATCTGAGCGAGGGTGACGCTGCGGTATTTTACGGCTCGTATATTATGCATCCGTCCTACGGCAGACAGCTTAAGGCCGAAAGCTTTGAAAGGAAAACACCGCAAAACGCGGCGGCTGTGTTAAGGTATCTTTCCTCGGGAGCCATAAAGGGAGTAGGACCGAGCACAGCGCAGAGAATAGTTGAAAAATTCGGTGCCGAGTCGCTTGATATAATTCAAAATAAGCCCGAGGAATTAGCGACAATAAGAGGTATTTCGCTCTCAAAGGCGCTTGCGGTATCCGAGGAATACAACAAGCAGTACGGCGTAAGGGATATTGTTATGATGCTTTCAAAGTATCATATCTCGCCCGAACGATGTCTCGGTATTTTCAAGCGCTTCGGAACAAGGTCGGCGGAGCTTATAAAAACAAATCCATATATGCTTTGCGAGGAGGGTCTCGATTTTCATTTTGAGACTGCCGAGGAGATAGCCGAGGACCTTGAATTTGATAAAAAGAGCGACTTACGCATTTGCGCCGGAATTGAATACATACTGCGTAAAAACCTCGCCAACGGGCATACCTGCCTTCCTAAGGAAAAGCTTTCCGAAGTTGCGGTAAAGCTGCTTGAATGTGACGGAGCTACGGTTGAAAGCTGTGTAGAAAGGCTTATTTCCTCTTTCAGGCTAAATGTAAAAAGCGTAAACGGTACTGAGTATCTGTTTATACCCACATATTATTCGGCGGAGGAACATATAGCCGCAAGGCTTACGGCGGTAAAGAAATATATCGACAGAAAGGTTACCGTCGATAAGCTTGAAATAGAGAATGTGGAGCGAAGACTAGGAATAGTGTTTGAGGATTTACAGCGTCAGGCTATATTCGAAGCGTTTGAAAGCGGTATACTCATTCTTACGGGCGGACCCGGCACCGGCAAAACCACCACGCTTAACGCAATAATAAAGCTTTTTGAAAACAGAGAGCTTGACATAGAGCTTGCGGCGCCCACGGGCAGAGCGGCAAAGCGAATGACCGAGCTTACGGGCAAAGAGGCAAAGACTATACACCGTCTTTTAGAGGTTGAGTGGACAAACGAGGACAAGCCGCAATTTGCGCGCAACGAAAAAAATCCGCTTTCCTGTGAAGTGATTATAATCGACGAAGCATCTATGATAGACTCAGTGCTGTTTGATAATCTGTTAAAGGCGTTAAGGCTTTCCTGCCGTATTATTCTGGTAGGGGATTCGGATCAGCTCCCGTCGATAGGCGCCGGAAATGTGCTTAACGATATACTTTCCTCGGAGCTTTTTCCGTCCATAAGACTTAAAAAGGTGTTCAGACAGGCAAGCCAAAGCAAAATAATAACAAATGCTCACGCTATTATTAACGGTGAAAACCCTGATTTTTCCCAAAAGGATTCGGATTGCTTCTTCCTTAAAAGATATGACAGCGCCTCTGTCTGCAATACCGTGCTTGAGCTTGTAAAGGACAGGCTTCCTGCCGCATACGGCTTTGACCCCATCGGGGATATTCAGGTTTTGTGTCCGTCAAGAATGCTCGCTGCGGGAACTGTAAATCTTAACAATCTGCTTCAAAACTCTGTAAATCCCAAAACTCATAATATGCCGCAATTAAGCTATAAGGGCATTTATTTCCGTGTGGGCGATAAGGTTATGCAGATAAAGAATAACTATGATATACAGTATAAGCGTGATAACGGCGAATACGGTACTGGTGTATTTAACGGAGATGTCGGCTTTATTTGCGATATAGACGTAAGGGGCGGAATACTTAAGGTCAGGTATGACGACAGGGTCGTTACATATTATAACGAAGAAATAGGACAACTGGAACTGGCTTACGCTGTAACGGTGCATAAAAGTCAGGGCAGTGAGTACGATTGTGTTGTTTTGCCGCTTTTTGATGTGCCTGCAAAGCTTAAATACAGAAATCTGCTTTATACTGCCGTTACCCGTGCGAAAAAGCTGCTTGTCGCGGTGGGGAATGAGGAAATATGGCTTCAAATGGCGGCAAACAATAAAAAAACGCTCCGTTATACTATGCTTAAGCAATTTTTGAAGGAAGACGGCTTTAATGAAACAGCTTATTAAAACCGTTATAGACGCATTTCAGCCGACAAGGTGCGTTTCGTGCGGCGAAATAACGGATGACGGCGAATTCTTATGTGATTATTGCTCCGAAATGCTAAAGCCGATGGATCCGCTTAAAAGATGTAAGAGGTGCGGACTTACTAAAGATAAATGCGTCTGTAAATACAGAATTTACATCTTTGACGGGTGCATAGCTCCGTTTGTGAACGACGGTATAGCGCAGAATATTACATATGCCTTTAAATTTCACAGAAAGTTCTCCGCCGCCGACTTTTTGGCGGAACAAATGGCGCTTTGCATTAAAAACGAATACAGAAATGTAAGGTTCGACTGCATCACCTGCGTGCCGATGCATAAAGCAAAGTTGCGTAAAAGAGGCTTTAACCAAAGTAAGGTTTTAGCGCAGAAAATTTCGGGTATCATCGGTGTTCCGTATTACGATTTACTTGCGTGCTCCGGCAGAAATCACTCACAGCATAAAATAAAGGATATTAAAAAACGCTTTCAGAATGTAAAAGGAAAATATAAAGCGATAAAACCCGTCAAAAGCCGCACGGTTTTGATTATTGACGATATTATGACAAGCGGAGCTACGCTTGACGAATGTGCCGGAATACTTCTGCGCGCGGGAGCGGACAGAGTATACTGTGCCACGGCTTTACGAACCGAAATGAAAGATAAAAAGAAAAAAAGCGAGGAAAATCATGGCAACTGATATAGGTATAGATTTAGGATCTTCAAAAACCGTAATATTTTCAAGCTCTAAGGTGGTTCTCGAGCTGCCGAATGTCGTAACGGTGGACAGCGAGACATGGGAGCCTGTTTATTTCGGCGAAAAGGCAAAGCAAACAATAGGAAGAACGCCCGACAGTCTCGAATGTGTTTTCCCGATAGAGCACGGCGTTATTTCTGACTACGATATTGCCGAGATAATGCTTAAAAACTATATGCAGCAGGCGTTCGGCAATAAGATATTAAGGCCGAGAATAATGGCTACTCTTCCTGCGGGTCTTACCGAGCTCCAGCATCATTCGCTTTCGAATGTTATGGAGTCTGCCGGCGGCCGCAATGTTTCGGTAATTGAGGGGCCGCTTGCGGTGGCGTTCGGACTGGGGCTTGATTTTTCTAAGCCGAGGGGCAGTCTTATTGTCGATATAGGAGCAGGTACTACCGATATTGCCGTTATTTCAATGGGCGGAATCGCGGTCTGTGAATCGTTTAAAACCGCCTCAAATGACCTTGATAACCAGATAATACGGTATGTCCGTAAGGAATATAATGTGGAAATAGGACCGCTTACCGCCGAAATGATTAAAATAAAGGTAGGCGCCGCGGTTAAAAGGGATATAGAGGTTGCCATTGTGGCAAAGGGCAGAAATGTCTTTTCGGGACTTCCCGAAAGCTTTGAGATTTCTTCAGGCGAGGTTTACGACGCAATAATTGACACGGTTGATGTTATCTGCAACGCAATAAGACAGGTTTTGAACCGTACCGATCCCGACCTTGTGGCGGATATAACAGAAGACGGTTTAAACCTTACGGGCGGCGGCTCACAGCTTTCGGGTTTTGCCGAAAAGTTGAAGGACTATCTCGGTATCGAGGTTCATCAGCTTGAAGACCCGTCGCACAGCGTGGTAAAGGGCGCCGCCGTTGCGCTTAAAAATCCCGAACTGCTTAAAAATGTGGATTATCAGATGCGTTCTATCAAGGAACTTGCGGTGGAATAGGATTTTAACTGTTTAAAGCTTTAAATTATTAAAGAAATTTTATTTATTCCCTTGACAAAGCGGAGAAAATAATGTAAAATAAAGAAAATCAGCAAAAAATGAGGGTGGACAGAATGTTTGGTTATTCAACTTATCGATTTTATTATTTTATAACGGACTGCCTGTACGCCTGTAAAGCTTAAAAAGCTTTTAATAATGGTACGGACAGCCCGCAATCGTTCATGCTTATTTTATGAACGCATTGCGGGCTTTGTTTTTGAAAGATACGGTGACTTTTTATGAACGAAAAAATGATAGAGCTCGGTAAAAAGCGTTCTGTTATCAGGGAGCTGTTCGAGTACGGCAAGAAAAGAAAAGCACTGATAGGTGCGGAGAATGTTTTTGATTTCAGTATAGGCAATCCGAGTGTGCCGACTCCTAAAGCGGTAACCGACGCTATGGAACGCCTGATAAGGGAAACTGAGCCTGTTGCCCTGCACGGCTATACATCCGCTCAGGGAGACCTTCGGGTGCGAAAAAGCATTGCTGACAGTATTGAAAAAAGATTTGGGGTAAAAGCCGACCCCGAGCTTATTTATATGACCTGCGGCGCCGCGGCGTCGCTTACCGTAACGCTTAACGCCCTTGCTGTCGCAGGCGATGAGGTAATAGTTCCGTCTCCGTTTTTCCCCGAATATAAGGTCTTTACGGAAAATGCAGGCGCAAGGCTTGTAAGCGTGCCTTTAAGCGAGCCTGATTTTCAGCTTGATATTGACAAAACAGCAAAAGCAATTACTGATAAAACAAGAGCTGTAATAATTAATTCGCCCAATAATCCTACGGGAGCGGTATTTTCGGCTGATGGTATAAAAGAGTTGGCGCGGCTGCTTAACAAAAAGCAGGCGGAATACAAAAAGGATATTTACATAATTTCCGATGAACCGTACCGTGAGCTTACCTACGGTGCGGAGGTTCCGTATATACCGAAGTTTTACGACAACACGGTCGTTTGCTATTCTTACAGTAAATCGCTGTCACTGCCGGGTGAGAGAATAGGATACATATTTATCCCGAGCACGGCAAATAACAGCGGAGATATATATGCCGCTGTCTGCGGAGCGGGCAGGGCGCTCGGATTTGTCTGCGCTCCGAGCCTTTTGCAGTATACCGTCGGCGAATGTGTAGATGCCGCACCCGACCTTACGGTCTACAAAAAGAACCGAGACCTGCTGTACGGCGCCCTTACCGATTACGGTTATGCGGCAGTACCGCCCGACGGAGCGTTTTACCTATTTGTAAAATCGCCTGAGCCTGACGCGGCGGCATTTTGCGAAAGAGCAAAAAAATATGAATTGCTGTTGGTGCCGTCGGATGATTTCGGCTGTACGGGCTATGTAAGAATATCCTACTGCGTTTCCACAGAGCAAATAGAAAAATCACTGCCGGCGTTTAAGGCGCTGATAGAGGAGTATAAATAAATGACAGACCTTGAAAAAGCAAGACTTGAAATTAACGATATTGACAAGCAAATGGCACAGCTTTTTGAAAAAAGAATGTCTGCCGTAAGGCTGGTGGCAGAGTACAAAAGGCTGAACGGAGTGCGTGTTACCGACTCCGCGAGAGAGGCAGAGGTGATAAAGCGCAATTCCGCGCTTGTTAAGGATGAGGCGTTAAAACCGTATTTCATAAGCTTTTTGCAGAATAATATGGAGGTCTCAAAGGCTTATCAGCACAGACTGCTTGAGGGAATGAGAGTAGCGTACAGCGGTGTTGAGGGCGCATTTGCGAATATTGCGGCAAACCGTGTTTTTCCGGACGCCGCCGCCGTTGCGTACAAGGATTTCAAAACGGCTTACGAATCGGTCGAAAACGGAGAATGCGACTGCGTTATTCTCCCGATAGAAAACAGCTATAACGGCGATGTCGGTCAGGTTATGGATCTGACATTTTTCGGCTCGCTTTATATAAACGGAATATACGATATTGAGGTTGTGCAAAATCTGCTTGCGGTAAAGGGTACTACTATGGATGAGGTAAAAGAGGTAATAAGCCATCCGCAGGCTCTCGGTCAGTGCGCGGAATATATAAGACGGCACGGCTTTAAGCCGACAGAGGCAGTGAACACCGCAGTTGCGGCAAAGCAGGTAGCGGAGTCGGGCAGGCACGATATTGCGGCAATCGGCAGTGACGAGGCGGCAAAAAAATTCGGTCTTAAAAAGCTTGAGGCGCACATAAATTCAAGCGGAAACAACACCACAAGGTTTGCGGTATTTTCAAAGGCGGCAAAAGCTCCGTCCAAAACCGACAATCAGTTTATTCTCCTTTTTACCGTACCTAACGAGGCAGGTCTTTTGGGTCAGGCTATTGAGGTAATCGGAAAATACGGCTTTAACCTGCGCGCTCTTAAATCAAGACCTACAAAGGAGCTTATATGGAGCTATTATTTCTATGCCGAGGGCGAGGGTAATATAAACAGCGACAACGGCAGGGAAATGCTTAAGGAGCTGAAAAACAAATGCAGCACGGTACGGGTCGCGGGAAGCTTCGAAAAGGAAATAGTATTAAAGGGTGAGGAAGAATGATTATTCCCGTTAAAACCGCGGCAGGCGGCTATGATATAATCCTCGAACGGGGAGCGTATAAGCGTGCGGACAGATATTTAAAGCTTGACCGCAAGGCGCTTGTGGTTACGGATGACGGCGTTCCGCCCGAATATGCAAAAACCGTTGCGGAAATGTGTAAGGCTTCATTTATTGTAACATTGCCGCAGGGTGAAAAAACCAAAAGCCTTGACAGCTATAAGCTCCTGCTTTCCGAAATGGTGAAGAACGATTTTACAAGGAGCGACTGCGTTGCTGCGGTAGGCGGCGGCGTGGTGGGCGACCTTGCGGGGTTTGTTGCGGCAAGCTATATGAGGGGCGTTGATTTTTATAATATACCGACAACCGTGCTGTCGCAGGTTGACTCCTCAATAGGCGGAAAGGTTGCGGTCGATTTCTATGGATATAAAAATATTGTAGGAGCTTTTTATCCGCCAAAAGCGGTAATAATAGACCCGGATATGTTGAAAACCCTGCCCGACAGGCAGATTTCAAACGGTCTTGCCGAGTCGGTCAAAATGTCGCTTACATCGGATAAAGAACTGTTCGAGTTATTCGAAAACGGCGATATAACGGCAAATATCGATAAAATTATCGAGGGCTCGCTTAAAATCAAGCGTTATGTGGTGGAAAAGGACGAAAAAGAGGGCGGACTGCGTAAAATACTTAATTTCGGTCATACCCTCGCCCACGCGATAGAAAGCGAAAACGCTATGGAAAAGCTTTATCACGGCGAGTGCGTTGCGCTCGGTATGATACCGATGTGCTCGGATGCCGTAAGACCAAGGCTTATTTCGGTGCTTAAAAAGCTTAATTTGCCCACAAAAACAGAAACCGACGCCGAAACTATCATAAACGCAATGAAGCATGACAAAAAAATGTCGGGCGATAAGATTACGGTAATTTTCGTACCCGAGGTAGGCAGCTATGAAATGAGGGAAATGCAGTTTTCCGACTTTGAAAAGCAGATAAGGAGTGCGCTTTAATGAAAAACAGTATGGGAAGCTCCGTTATACTTACTATTTTCGGCGAAAGCCACGGAAACGGTATCGGCGCCGTTCTTGACGGGTTGGCACCTGGAATTGAGGTTGACGAGGAATTTATACGCTCTCAGCTTTCGCTCCGCCGTCCCGTAGGCGCTATATCAACGCCGAGAAAGGAACAGGACAATTTTGTTATCGAAAGCGGTGTATTTAACGGAAAAACCACAGGTACGCCTGTCTGTATTGTAATACCGAACGAAAATACACGCTCCGCCGATTACGGGGATATTCGCTCAAAAGCACGCCCCGGTCACGCCGACTATACCGCTTACTGCAAATACCACGGCTTTGAGGATTACAGAGGCGGCGGTCACTTCAGCGGCAGAATAACAGCAGGAATAGTTGCGGCGGGAGCTATTGCGATTTCGGCGCTTAAGAAAAAAAATATATACATCGGAACACACATAAAAAGGCTCGCGGGTGTAAGCGACCGTGATTTCGGCGATTACGCTTTGGATATAAGCCTGCTTTCAAAAACGGAGTTTGCCGTTCTTGACAGTGCGGCAGGGGAAAAAATGAAGGACAGAATACTTGAGGCAAGGTCTTTAGGAGACAGCGTGGGCGGCGTGCTTGAAACGGCGGTTACGGGGCTCCCGTCTGGCGTAGGCGAGCCGTGGTTTGACGGTGTGGAAAACATACTTTCCCGTGCTTTATTTGCCGTTCCTGCGGTAAAAGGCGTGGAGTTCGGCGGCGGCTTTGCACTTTCGGATATGACAGGGAGCGAGGCTAACGACCCGTTTTACACCGAAAACGGCATTACGGCTACCGTGACAAACAACAACGGAGGAATAAACGGCGGCATTACAAACGGTATGCCCGTGATCTTCCGCTGTGCCGTCAAGCCTACGCCCACTATCCACAAGCCGCAGAAGACGGTGGATTTTATAAAGAATGAAAATGTAACGCTTACGGCAGGCGGCAGGCACGATCCGTGCATTGTGCACAGGGCAAGGGTCGTAATAGACAGCATTACTGCAATAGCGCTTTGCGATATGCTTTGCGGACGATTCGGAACCGATTGGTTGGGTGAATAATGGAATACGGTTGTATAGGTAAAAAGCTTACTCACAGCTTTTCCAAAATAATACATAATAAGCTGGCAGACTATGAATACGAGCTTTGCGAAATACCCGAAAATGAGCTTGCGGATTTTATGACAAAGGCGGATTTCAAGGCAATCAATGTTACCATTCCGTACAAACAGGCGGTAATTCCGTTTCTTCACAGCATAAGCGATACGGCGAAAAGAATAGGCGCTGTCAACACCGTTGTAAATAAAAACGGCAGACTTTACGGCTATAATACGGATTTTTCGGGCATGCGTGCGCTGATACTCCGTCAGGGCGTTTCGTTAAAGGGTAAAAAGGTGCTTATATTAGGCTCCGGCGGCACATCCAAAACGGCGTATGCCGTTGCGGAAAATTTGGGAGCCGCCGAGGTTTACAGGGTCTCCCGAAGCGGCAAAGACGGCGCGGTTACATATGACGAGGCTTACGATAAACACTCGGACGCACAGGCAATCATCAACACGACGCCCTGCGGAATGTACCCAGCTATCGGTGAGTCGGCAGTGGATACCGAGCGTTTCCCTGACCTTTCAAGCGTTACTGACGCCGTGTACAATCCGCTTTCAAGCGCACTTGTTGTAAGCGCTCGTGAAAAGGGAATAAATGCGGTCGGCGGTCTTTATATGCTTGTGGCACAGGCGGCGTTTGCGGCGGAAAAATTTATAGATATTTCCGTTCCCGAAGAAAAAACCGAGGAAATTTACCGCAGTATTTTAAGTCAAAAAAAGAATATCGTGCTTATAGGTATGCCCGGTTGCGGCAAAACAACAATAGGCAAACGGCTGGCGGCAGAGCTTGGTAAAAAATTTATCGATACCGACAGTGAAATAATAAAGGAAATAAATATGCCTATATCAGATTATTTCGCAAGGTTCGGCGAAGAAAGCTTCAGACGGCTTGAATCGGAGGTTATAAAGCGAATATCGGCTGAACAGTCCGCTGTTACGGCGACCGGCGGCGGCGCGGTTTTGAACCGTGAAAATATCCGTCTTTTAAAGGAAAACGGAACTGTCGTTTTTATCGACAGACCGATAGAAAAGCTTGTAACCTCATCTGACAGACCGCTTTCCTCCGACCGTGAAATGTTAAAGAAAAGATATGATGAGAGATATGGCTTGTATTGCTCCTCGGCGGATAAAAAGATAAATGCGGTCGATGAATTAGAGCTTAATGTAAAAGCAATCAAAGAGGTTTTTTTGAATGAAATTACTTGTAATTAACGGACCCAATATCAATATGCTCGGGATAAGAGAACCCGGAATTTACGGAAAAGAAAGCTTTAAGACCTTGTGTGATACGGTAGAGCGGCACGCCGCAGAAAACGGACATACGGTTAAGCTGTTTCAATCCAACCACGAGGGCAATCTTGTGGATGAAATTCAGGCGGCTTACGGAAATTTTGACGGTATTGTAATAAATCCGGGAGCGTATACCCACACAAGCATAGCGTTGCTTGACGCGGTAAAAGCGGTGTCAATACCAACGGTTGAGGTGCATATTTCCGATGTATCACGGCGTGAGGATTTCAGGCAGATAAGCTATATCAGAAGTGCCTGCGTTAAAACAATATGCGGTCACGGCATAGCGGGATATACCGAGGCAATGGACTTTTTGGCAAAGGAATACGGAGAGAAATAATGACGGTAACAATAGAAAAGGGTAAGGCGTTCGGCAGGGTTGCCGCGCCGCCTTCAAAAAGCGTTTCGCACAGGTATCTTTTGTGCGGCGCTCTGTCGGGGCAAAGCATTATAAACAACATCGCCTTTTCGGAGGATATAAAGGCAACTCTCGGCTGTCTTGAAAATCTCGGAGCTACAGAGGAAATATGCGGAGACAGCGTTAGGATAGGCGGAATGTCACCGGACGGCGGAATTAAAAGCAACAGGCTTTTTTGCAACGAATCTGGCAGTACCTTAAGGTTTATGATACCGATTTGTCTGCTGTTCGGCAGGGAAATAACGCTTTACGGAACCAAAAGGCTTCTAAGCCGCTCGCTTGCGGTTTATGAGGAACTGTGTGAGTCACAGGGAATAAAATTCAGTCAGAACGAGGACAGCGTTACCGTATGCGGCAGATTATCCCCCGGTAAATATTCCGTAAGAGGGGATATTTCAAGTCAGTTTATTTCGGGACTTATGTTTTCACTGCCGCTTTTAAAGGGCGACAGTATGATTGATATAATCGGTACGCTTGAAAGCGGCTCATACTTAAATATGACTGTAAAGGCGCTTGCGGACTTCGGCGTCCGTATAAGCCGAACGGACGAGCATACATTTTTTATTAAAGGAAATCAAGCGTATAAATCAAGAGAGCTGAGCGTTGAGGGTGATTGCTCAAACGCCGCCTTTTTCGAGGCGCTCAACTCAATGGGCGGAAATGTTGCGGTTACGGGACTTAATAAGGATACTTGCCAGGGCGATTCGGTTTACAAAAAGCTTTTCGGCAAGCTGGTAAGAGGGTTTGCGGAAATAGATGTTTCGGACTGCCCCGATTTAGCCCCCGTTCTTATGGCGGCGGCCGCGGCGAACAACGGCGTTAAGCTTACAGGCACGCACAGGCTTAAAATAAAGGAAAGCGACAGGGGAGCCGCAATGGCGGCGGAGCTTAAAAAATTCGGGTGTCACACAGAGCTTGCGGAAAACGAGATTACCGTTCATCCGTGTACGCTTAACAGACCCGAAATACCGCTTGACGGTCACAACGATCACAGAATAGTAATGGCTCTCTCGCTTCTTTGCAGTATCACGGGCGGAAGCATATACGGGGCGGAAGCGGTGGCTAAAAGCTTTCCCGATTTTTTTGAAAGACTTTCGACACTCGGCATAAAGGTAGTAAAACAATGAAATTAACAAAAGAAATGAACATACTTATTGTGGGCCTCGGACTTTTGGGCGGCAGCTATGCCGAAGCGCTCACAAAGGCGGGTTTTAAGGTAAACGCCATAACAAAAGAACAGTCCTCGGTTGATTTTGCGCTTAAAAAGGGCATAATCGCATACGGTACAACAGAGGTGGATAAGGAGCTTATAGGCAGTGCGGAGCTTGTGATATTTGCGCTGTATCCGCACATATTTACCAAATGGATAAACAAATACCAGCAGTATTTAAAACCAGGCGCTGTAATAACCGATGTCACCGGTGTAAAGGGTTGTATTGTGGATAAGATACAGGCTTTGCTAAGACCGGATGTGGAATTTATTGCCGCTCACCCTATGGCTGGCCGAGAGGTATGCGGCGTTGAAAACAGCAGTGCGGAAATATTTAAGGGCGCTAACTACATAGTGGTTCCCACCGAAAAAAACACTGCGGGAGCGGTTGAGCTTTGCCGTGACTTGGGCGAAAAGCTCGGCTTTCATCAGGTGGCAGAGCTTTCTGTTGAGATGCATGATGAAATGATAGCTTTCCTGTCACAGCTGACCCACTGTATTGCGGTCACGCTTATGTGCTGTAACAATACCCCCGACCTTGAATACTATACGGGCGACTCGTTCCGTGACCTTACAAGGATAGCGAGAATAAACGACGAAATGTGGAGCGAGCTTTTTCTTGACAACCGTGACGCTCTGCTTAATGAAATGAGAAGCTTTAAAACCACATTTGACGAGCTTATGAAAAAAATCGAGTCGGGCGACAGGGAAGGCATCAGGGCTATGATGAGACTTTCGACCGAGCGCAGAAAGCGCTTTAACAAACATTTATAAGAGGTATGTATTATGAATATGAAATTTTTAAGAAAGCTGCCCATTCCGCAGCAGATAAAGACTCGTTATCCCGTAACAGATAGGGACGCGGCGATAAAAGCGGAGAGAGACGCTGAGCTTAAAAGAATATTTTCGGGAGAATCGGATAAGTTCATCCTTGTAATAGGACCCTGCTCTGCCGACAGCCGAGAGCCAGTTCTTGATTATATATCAAGGCTTAAAAAGGTACAGGAAGAGGTAAAGGATAAAATCCTGATAGTACCGAGAATTTACACAAATAAGCCCAGAACAACAGGAGACGGATACAAGGGTATGCTTCATCAGCCGAATCCCGACGGTACGCCCGATATGCTCAAGGGTATAGTGGCAATAAGAGAACTGCATATGGCGGCTCTGCACGATTACGGCTTTTCCTGCGCGGACGAAATGCTTTACCCCGATAACCACCGTTACCTTTCCGATTTGCTTTCTTATGTAGCTATAGGTGCCCGTTCGGTTGAAAACCAACAGCACAGGCTTACCGCAAGCGGACTTGACATACCTGTGGGTATGAAAAATCCGACCGGCGGCGACCTTACCATTATGATGAACTCCATAACCGCGGCACAGCATAAGCACACATTCATATACAGAGGATGGGAGGTCGTAAGCGACGGCAACCCATATGCACACGCAATACTCAGAGGCTATATAGATTTTGCAGGGAAAAATGTGTCAAATTATCATTATGAGGACCTTGTAAAGCTTTATGAGCTTTACGCCTCCACAAAGCTTGTCAATCCTGCGGTTATAGTTGATACAAACCACGCAAATTCGGGAAAGCAGTATCTTGAACAGATAAGAATCGCAAAGGATGTTGTTTACAGCTGCAACCACAACAAGGATATCTGCTCAATGGTAAAGGGGCTTATGATTGAAAGCTACATAGAGGATGGTTCGCAGAAGATCGGCGAGCATATTTTCGGAAAATCAATCACCGACCCATGCCTCGGTTGGGAAAAATCCGAAAAGCTTATATATAAAATTGCCGATACATTAAAATAAGGCATTTACAAATGACACCTTCCGTATTAGAATAGATAGGTACAAAATACGGAGGGTGTCTTTTTATAATTATGAATAACAGTATTAACGCATCAAAATTTTTAAAGATCCAAAAGGATTTTTTCGGGGCGTGCGACAGCTGCGCCGAAGCGGCGGCAAGGCGTTCGGGAATAACAAAGGACGAGGTCAGAGCGCTTGTGTATATTTTCGAAATGCCCGAGCATAAGGCGGAGCTTGATAAGGTGAATTCTGTCTGCGGCGGGGATGTAACGGCAAAGCTTACCGAAAATAAGCTTGCCGAGATTTCGGGCGGAGAAATTCTCCTTACCGGCAGGGGAGGAATAACGGCAAAGTCCGCCGCAATGTCGGAGGAAAAGTTTTTCTCGTCCGCACTGCAATCCGTAACGCCCGAGGAGCTGTTTATATTTGAAAGCGTACTTGAAAAAATAAGCAAAAATCTTGCAAAATATTAACAATAGTTTAATTTTTAAAATGCACTATTGACTTTCCCTGATTTTCGTTTATAATGTATATTGCAGATTAAAAAGATATATTTTATATGTCTTTTTAAAATCAAGTTTGGAGGAATTTTGTTATGAAACTTAAGCCTTTGGCAGATAATGTTGTTATCAAAGCAACAGAAGCTGAAGAAACCACAAAAAGCGGCATAGTTTTAACTTCCGCCGCAAAAGAAAAACCGCAAATCGCCGTTGTAGTGGCAGTAGGCCCCGGCGGAATTATAGACGGAAAAGAAGTTAAGATGTCCGTAAAAGAGGGCGACCGTGTAGTTGCCGCAAAATATTCCGGGACAGATATCAAGATTGACGGAGAAGAATACACCATTCTTCACCAGTCGGATATTCTCGCAATAGTTGAATAATCGGAGGTAGAGTTATTATGGCTAAAAATATTATTTTCGGCGAAGACGCCAGAAAATCTCTTCAGGCAGGCGTTGATAAGCTTGCCGACGCTGTTAAGGTAACGCTGGGACCCAAGGGCAGAAATGTAGTTCTTGATAAGAAATACGGCTCACCCCTTATCACCAACGACGGCGTTACAATAGCAAAGGAAATCGAGCTTGAGGACCCGTTTGAGAATATGGGCGCACAGCTTGTAAAGGAAGTTTCCGTTAAGACGAACGATGCCGCGGGCGACGGTACTACAACCGCAACCGTTCTTGCGCAGGCTCTTATTAAAGAGGGTATGAAGAATGTTGCCGCAGGCGCTAACCCGATGGTAGTTAAGAAAGGCATTAAAAACGCCGTTGATACCGCTATTGATACCGTTATCAAAAATTCCAAGAAGGTAAGCGGAAGCGATGACATTGCCCGTGTAGCAACAGTTTCCTCGGGCGACGAGGTTATAGGCAAGCTTATTGCCGAGGCTATGAGCAAGGTAACCTCTGACGGCGTTATCACCGTTGAGGAGTCAAAAACAGCCGAGACCTACTCTGAGGTAGTTGAGGGTATGCAGTTCGACAGGGGATACATCACCCCCTATATGGTAACCGATTCCGATAAAATGGAGGCTGTTATCGACGACGCGCTTATCCTTATAACCGATAAGAAGATTTCCAACATTCAAGAGATACTTCCGCTTCTTGAGCAGATAGTTCAGGCAGGTAAAAAGCTTCTTATAATTGCCGAGGATATTGAGGGCGAGGCTCTATCAACCCTTATCGTAAACAAGCTCCGCGGTACATTCACCTGCGTTGCCGTTAAGGCTCCGGGCTTCGGCGACAGACGCAAGGAAATGCTCAGAGACATTGCTATCCTTACAGGCGGCGAGGTTATTTCCGAGGAACTCGGTCTTGAACTCAAGGACACCACTATGGAGCAGCTCGGTAAGGCCCGTCAGGTAAAGGTTACAAAAGAAAACACCATTATTGTTGACGGTGCGGGCGATTCCGACGCTATTAAGGACAGAGTGGCTCAGATAAGAAACGAGCTTGCCGTTACAACCTCTGACTTCGATAAAGAGAAGCTTCAGGAGAGACTTGCAAAGCTTGCGGGCGGTGTTGCCGTTATTAAGGTGGGCGCCGCTACCGAAATCGAAATGAAGGATAAAAAGCTCCGCATTGAGGACGCTCTTTCCGCTACAAAGGCGGCTGTTGAAGAGGGCATCGTTGCAGGCGGCGGCGTAGCGCTTATAAACGCTATTCCGGCAGTTAAGACCTTGCTTGACAGCGTATCGGGCGATGAAAAGACAGGCGTTAATATAGTTCTTAAAGCGCTTGAAGCTCCGATTAAGCAGATTGCTTTTAACGCAGGACTTGAGGGCTCTGTAATTATTGATAAGATCGTTAACAGCGGTAAGGTAAATTACGGCTTTGACGCTTACAAAGAGACCTACACCGATATGATAGACGCCGGTATCGTTGACCCGACAAAGGTTACCCGTTCGGCTCTTGAAAATGCGGCTTCCGTAGCTTCAATGGTTCTTACAACAGAGAGCCTTGTTGCCGACAAGAAGGAAGACGCCGCCGCAAACGCCGCGGCTGCTGCCGCCGCACAGGCAGGCGGAATGTATTAATTCGGCTGAGTAAAAAAGGAAAGCTCCGAAGAGGAAAAACCTCTTCGGAGCTTTTTATGTATCAGCTTATTTTAAGCCGTAATCTCAGCTTATCGCTTATCATTGCTATAAATTCGCTGTTTGTCGGCTTTCCGCGGTCGTTTTGAATGGTATAGCCGAAATATGAATTTAAAACATCTATATCGCCTCTGTCCCACGCAACTTCTATTGCGTGTCGGATGGCTCGTTCAACACGGGAGGAGGTTGTTCCGTGGTTTTTTGCCACGGTAGGATACAGGAGCTTTGTAACAGAACCCAGTATGTCGCTGTTTTTAACAGATAGTATTATCGCTTCCCTTAAATAATGATAACCCTTAATATGTGCCGGAACACCTATCTGGTGTATAATTTCCGTTACCATAAGCTCAAGTTCGGGGTCGGTAACCACATTGTCTTTTACCACAACGGGTGATATTTCGTTTTTCCATCCCGAAAGCTGGATAATCCTTTCAGCCATTGTATTAATATCAAAAGGCTTTAAAAAATAGTAGCTTGCACCTGCGTCAAGCGTTTCCTTTTCAAGCCTTTGGTTGTCAAAGCTTGACATAGCCATTACCATAGGCCGTTCCTTTGAATTTATATCATTCAGTCCGTTAAGTACTCCCAAAATATCAAGATTAGGCATAAAAACATCCGCCAAAATCACATCCGGTTTTTCTTTTTTTACCGTGTCAAGCACTCTTTGTCCGTCCTTTGAGCAAAGCAAAACATCCATACCGTAGCCCTTTAGTGCTTTGGCGCAATTTTGTCCTAATTCCGTAGAATCATCCGCAATGACAATTTTTAGTTTTTTTCCCATTTTTCCTGCAACCTCCAAGTTATTTGTTTTACATATATTACCACTAAAATATGTTAAATGCAAGTGTTATAACAAAAAAAGTGTTATAATCTTATAAAATTACAGAATTTGACATCTTTCGCTCGCAATAGGGTGTATATTGACTTTAAAACGAATTAAGTGTATTATAATAGCGCAAAAAATAGTGGAGTAGATGGTATGCTTAATAGATTTTCAAGAACGGAATTACTGTTCGGCAAGGAAAAAATGGATATTCTAAAGGCTTCCCGTGTTGCGGTTTTCGGAATAGGCGGGGTGGGCTCCTACACTGCCGAGGCGCTTGTAAGAAGCGGTATAGGAACTATTGATATAATAGACGACGACCGTGTGTGTATTACCAATATTAACAGACAGCTGTACGCTACTGCCGAAACGGTGGGGAAATACAAAACGGACGCGGCGGAGGAACGGATAAAGCAGATAAATCCCGATATTACGGTAAATAAGCATAATATGTTTTATATGCCCGATACCGCGGAGCAGCTAGATCTGTCGGTTTACGATTACATTGTAGACGCGATAGATACCGTTACGGGAAAGCTTACGCTTATAGAAAACGCAAAAGCGGCAGGCGTGCCGATAATAAGCGCCATGGGTGCCGGCAACAAAACCGACCCCACCGCCTTTGAGGTAGCGGATATTTCGAAGACCTCGGTTTGTCCGCTTGCAAAGGTAATGCGAAACGAGCTTAAAAAAAGAAAAATAAAGCATTTAACCGTTGTGTATTCAAGGGAAATACCATTAACTCCGCTTGAGGGACCCGAAAACACCTGCAAAGGAAACTGCGTTTGTCCTCCCGGTACAAAAAGGAGCTGTTCAAAACGCCTCCAGATACCGGGCAGTACATCGTTTGTACCGCCGGTTGTGGGAATGATTATTGCGGGCGAGGTAATAAAAAACCTGATTTCCTTTAAAGGCAACGGACTCGGAGCATAAAATATAATTAAAACCGATAAACTGTGTTGGCGTTTATCGGTTTTTTGCTGTCTTGACAAATTAATTTTTTCGGAGTATAATAAGCAACAGATGTAGCGCAACATATGTTTCTTAAAAAACGGAGGTATGCTATGCCGAGAAAATTTATGTTTACAAAAGAGGAAATAGTTGCCGCCGCCCTTGAGATTACAAGGGAAAAGGGAATATCCGCCGTGACCGCAAGGTCGCTTGCGGAAAGGCTCGGGTCATCCTCAAAGCCGCTGTTCAGTATATTTGAAAATATGAGCGAGCTTCACTTTGCGGTAATTGAGGCGGCGAACCGTGAATATCAGGAGTTTTTGAACGGATACATTAAAAGCGGTAAATATCCTCCGTATAAGGCAACAGGAATGGGATATATCTTTTTTGCAAAGGAAAACAGAGAGCTTTTCAAACTTCTTTTTATGCGTGACCGCTCCGAGGAAGAAATTACAGATAACAAGGAAGAATTAGCGCCGATTATTGATATAATAGTTAAAAACACCGGTATGTCAAGGGAAACGGCGTACCGTTTCCATCTTGAAATGTGGCTGTTTGTTCACGGCATCGCAACAATGGAGGCAACCTCATATCTTAATTTGGACGATGAGTTTATAAGCAATGCTCTTACAGATTTGTATAACGGATTAAAAATTCGTTTCGGTTCATAAAAAAGGGGGTACCGTATGGAAGCGGTAAATATTAAAAGCCTTACAAAAAAATACAAGGATATTACGGCGGTGAATAAGCTTAATCTTTGCATACATAAGGGCGAGCTTTTTTCACTCTTAGGCGTAAACGGGGCAGGCAAAACAACCACTGTTAAAATGCTTACCTGCCTTGTAAAGCCGACCGACGGGGACGCGGAGCTGCTCGGGAAAAGCATTGTTTCCGATTCTGCCGCGGTAAAAAGCATTATAGGAATTTCGCCGCAGGAAACGGCGGTTGCGCCTAACCTTAATGTAAGGGAAAATTTAATGCTTATGTGCGGTGTTCACGGCTTTTCAAGAGAAAAGAGCCGCAATAAGACCGACGAGCTGATAAAGCTGTTCGGGTTTGAAGAGATAACGGCAAAAAAAGCAGGTAAGCTTTCGGGCGGCTGGCAAAGGCGGCTCAGTATCGCAATGGCGCTTATAAGCGAGCCGCAGATTTTATTTTTGGACGAACCTACCCTCGGCCTTGATGTTATAGCAAGGAGCGAGCTTTGGGATATTATCCGTTCGCTCAAGGGTAAAATAACAATAATCCTGACTACTCATTATATGGAAGAAGCGGAATCGCTGTCCGACCGTGTGGGTATAATGAAAAACGGAAAACTGCTCAGTCTCGGAACGCCTGAGGAGATTAAAAAATCCGCAGGCACGGATAAATTCGAAGACGCTTTTATAAGCATTGTAAAGGGGGAATAACAGGTGAAGTTTGCGGCTTTTTCAGGCAGAGTATCAAAGGAAATACTGCGTGACCCCGTTACGCTCTCATTCGGGCTGGGTTTTCCGCTTATTCTGCTGTTTTTGCTTTCGGCAATACAGGCGAATATACCCGTAGACCTGTTTGAAATAAAGTCTCTGACACCCGGAATAACGGTTTTCGGGCTTTCGTTTATCACGCTGTTTTCGGCTACGCTTATCGCAAAGGACAGGGAAAGCGCACTTACAGAACGGCTTTTTACAACACCGCTTACGGCGGCGGATTTTATTTTCGGTTACGCCGTACCGATATTGCCGATTTCCATAATGCAGTGCGTTATATGCTACATAGCCGCCGCATTTTTGGGGCTTAAATTAACAGTTACAGTCATTTGGGCAGTAGTCTTTATAATTCCCGTTGCGGTTTTCTTTATTGCGCTCGGTCTTCTGTTCGGCAGTATACTAACCGTAAAGCAGGCAGGCGGCTTATGCGGCGCTTTGGTCACAAATTTAACGGCTTGGCTTTCGGGCGTATGGTTCGATTTGGACCTTGTGGGCGGCGCGTTTAAAAAAATTGCTTATATGCTGCCGTTTGTTCATGCGGTAGAGCTTGAAAGGGCAGTTTTGAACGGTGATTACGGAAGCATTACGCCGCATATATGGTGGGTGGCAGGGTATGCTTTTGCCGCATTGGCTGCCGCCGTGCTTGTGTTTCTTATGCGAATGAAGAAGTGAAATTTGACACGGAAGCTGTTATGTTATAAAATAAAACTCAAGGGGGAAAAATATGAAAAAGCTTAACGGTATTTTATGGGGAGCGGCTTTGATTGCTCTCGGGGTAATTTGGGTGCTTAACAGCACGAATGTAATTGACATTAATTTGTTTTTTGACGGCTGGTGGACTTTGTTTATAATAGTTCCGTGCGCTATCGGTCTTATTACAGAGAGGGACAAATTTGGAAATCTTGCGGGACTGTGTCTCGGAATAATATTGTTGCTTTGCTGTCAGGGAATTTTCAAATTTTCCTACATATGGAAGCTTTTTATTCCTATTGTAATCGTTATTGCAGGCATAAAAATAATTGTTTCCAATTTAATATACAGGGATGGCGAAGCGGTAAAACGAATTAAATCCCAAAATCACCTGAACCAAAGCGGCACAGCGGTATTTTCGGGCAGTGAGCTTAAATTTACGGGCGAAAAGTTTTCGTATACCGCTCTTACGGCGGTGTTCGGCGGCGTAGAATGTGACCTTCGCGGCGCCGTAATCGAGGACGACTGCGTTATAGACGCTAAAGCGGTGTTTGGCGGAATAGATATTTTTGCGCCCGAAAATGTTAATATTAAGGTGTGCTCAAATTCGTTATTCGGCGGAGTTTCGGACGATACGGGCAGAAAGCCGCAGGAAAACTGCCATACGCTTTATGTAAATGCGGCGGCCGTTTTCGGCGGTGTGGAAATTAAGTAACAGAGGGTGCTGATAATGCTTAAAATCAATAATTTAACTAAGATTTACGGGGACAAAAAAGCGGTAGATAATTTAAGCTTACATATTATGCCGGGTGAAATTTACGGCTTTATAGGCCATAACGGAGCCGGCAAAACCACAACCTTAAAGTCGGTTGCGGGAATTTTGCAGTTTGATGAGGGTGAAATTCTCATAGACGGAAAATCGGTGAAAGCACAGCCGCTTGAATGTAAGAGGATCACGGCGTATATACCCGATAATCCGGATCTGTACGATTATATGACAGGAATAAAATACCTTAATTTCATTGCGGATATTTTCGGCGTCTCCGCCGCAGAGCGCAGTGAGCGCATTAAAAAATATGCCGATCTTTTTGAAATAACGGGCGATTTGGCGCAGCCGATAGCTGCCTATTCCCACGGTATGAAGCAAAAGCTTGCCATTATCGCGGCGTGGATACACGACCCGAAGCTTATAATTATGGATGAACCGTTTGTCGGTCTTGACCCAAAGGCCGCGCATTTGCTTAAAGAAATGATGCGTGAGGTGTGCGACAACGGCGGTGCCATATTCTTTTCGACTCATGTGCTTGAGGTTGCCGAAAAGCTTTGCGATAAGGTTGCAATAATAAAATCGGGCAAGCTTATCCGTTCGGGAACTATGGAGGAGGTAAAGGGCGACGATTCGCTTGAACAGGTATTCCTTGAGCTGGAGGGAGAAGAATGATAAAAATTCTCTTAAAAAAACAGCTTACGGAAATCTTCCGCAGTTATTATTATGACGCAAAAAAGAATAAAGCCCGATCTAAGGCGGCAACGGCGGCGTATATCGTACTGTTTGTTTTTCTTATGATAGGTATCTTGGGCGGCGTTTTCACCGTGCTTTCGTGGTCAATGTGCGGTGCGTTGTCCTCTGCCGGGCTTGACTGGCTCTATTTTGCGATTATGGGACTTATAGCAATATTCTTAGGAGTATTCGGAAGCGTTTTCAATACATACGCGGGGCTTTATCTTTCAAAGGATAACGATTTGCTCCTTTCAATGCCGATACCCGTTAACGCGATTATGATTGCCCGTTTGCTCGGCGTTTATCTTATGGGGCTTATGTATTCGGGCATAGTTCTCTTTCCGGCGGTTATAGTTTACTGGATTGCAGCGTCCGCAAAGCCTGCCGCTGTTTTGTGCGGTATACTCTTTATTGCGCTTATTTCGGTTTTTGTGCTTACGCTTTCGGCGGCACTCGGATATGTGGTCGCAAGAATAAGTTTAAAGCTTAAAAATAAAAGCTTTATAACGGTGTTTATTTCTCTTGTTTTCTTCGGCGCATATTATTTTGTTTATTTTAAAGCGCAAAGCGTTATAACGGACCTTATACAAAACGCCGCTGTTTACGGCGAGAAAATCAAGGACGCCGCTTACCCGATTTATGTTTTCGGAAACTCGGCGGCAGGCGATTTTAAGGCTATGCTTTTGGTTGCCGCAGTTGTTATAGCGCTGTTTATGATTATGTGGCGTATGATCTCGTCAAGCTTTTTAAAGGTCGCTACCGCCACGAGTGCTACTGCCAAAAAGCGGTATAAGGCTTCTCTCTTAAAGCAAAAAAGCATCGAAAATGCGCTTCTTCATAAAGAATATTCACGGTTTATTTCAAGCCCCAACTATATGCTTAACTGCGGCTTGGGTGCTTTGTTTCTTGTTATAGGCGGTGCGGCGGCACTTATTAAGGGCAGGGGAATAGTTGAGCTTTTAGATGAGATCCTGCCTGAAAATTCGGGCGTTATTGCAATCGTTGTATCTGCGCTTTTGTGCCTTTTTGCTTCGATGAACGATATAACCGCGCCGTCGGTTTCGCTTGAGGGTAAAAGCCTTTGGCTTTTGCAGTCGCTTCCCGTAAGACCGTGGCAGGCGCTTAAAGCAAAGCTTGAACTTCAGCTTATTCTTACGGGTATACCGCTTTTAGTTGCTTTTGTGTGCACCGCTGTTGTATGTCGGTACACAGCAATGGAGTTTGTTCTTGTACTCCTCGTTTCCGTGCTTTACATACTGTTTTCCGCACTATTCGGCTTGTTTTTGGCTGTTAAACTGCCGAACCTTAACTGGACAAGTGAAATATCGCCGATAAAGCAGAGCGCAAGCGTCGGCTTATCGCTTCTTGTAAATATAAGCTATCCGATTATATACGGGGGACTGTTCTTTATTGCGGGCGATAAATTAGGCTATATTATTTATATGGCAGCGTTTGCGGTTCTTACGCTCGCAATTTCGGCTGTCTTGTATTTTTGGCTTAAAAAGAAAGGCAGCGCGGCTTTCGCCGCACTGTGAGAGCGCCTTAAAAATTCAGTATTCCGAGATGCTCAAGCAGTATTTTAAGACCGATAAGTATTAAAATAAGTCCGCCGGCTATTTCGGCCTTGTTCTTATATTTAAGACCGAATACATTTCCTACCTTAAGACCTATTCCCGAAATTATAAATGTAACGGTGCCTATAAACAGAACAGCCGCTATGATATTAACATCCGGCAGCAGGGCAAAGGTTATGCCGACTGCCAGCGCGTCAATGCTTGTAGCCGTTGCAAGGACTGCCATTGTACCGAAGCCGAAGGAGCTGTTTGCTTCTTCGGTTTCTTTTGAAAAACCCTCTCTTAACATATTGCCACCGATAAACGAAAGCAAAGCAAAGGCAATCCAATGGTCATACTGCATTATGTATTTTTCAAAGGTAGACCCTAACAAATAGCCTATCGTCGGCATTAATGCCTGAAATCCGCCGAACCAGGCGCCTATTATAAGATAATGCTTCGGTTTAAGCTGCCGTGTAGACAGCCCCTTACATACGGAAACCGCAAAGGCGTCCATTGAAAGACCCACCGCTATTAAAAATAATTCAAAAATACCCATACAAATTCCCCTTAAATTTTGGTAAAAAATAAGACCCGGGCGCCGAAATGCACCCGAGTCTCGTTCTTTAATACAAGCCAGACCGTAAAAGCATACAGTCAGTGTGTTGACTTGCAACGCTCCAAAAGGACGCCACTACTCCCTCGAATATAAATGCAATTTTACCACAGACAAATATATCTGTCAATAAAATTTTATACCGATATTTCATTTTTAAGCTCGTTGCCCGAAAAATAGTCAAGGAAGTTTTTAACGGTGGTTTCGGCTATTGCGCTTAAAGCTTCTTTTGTTAAAAATGCCTGATGTGAGCTTACGATTACATTAGGCATTGCAATAAGAGTTGAAAGGGTATCGTCGGTTATCACTTCGTCGGAAAAATCCTCAAAGAACAGAGAGGTCTCCTCCTCGTATACATCAAGACCCGCGGCGCCGATTTTGCCTGATTTAAGACCGTTGTTAAGTGCCTGCGTGTCAATAAGCTGACCTCTTGAGGTGTTGATGATATAAACACCCTTTTTCATTTTGCTTATAGTCTCGTCGGATATAAGATGCTTGTTTTCACGGGTCAGGGGGCAGTGGAGCGAAATTATATCACTTTTTTCCAAAAGCTCGTCAAGCGTCACATACTTTCCTGCAAATTCAGGACTTTCGTACGGGTCAAAGCCCAATATATTCATACCGAAGCCTTCGCAAATATCGGCAAAGCAACGCCCGATTTTTCCCGTGCCTATAATTCCCACTGTCTTGCCGTGCATATCGAAGCCTATAAGACCCTCTAAGGAAAAGTTATGATCGCGGGTTCTGATATATGCACGGTGAATTTTGCGGTTAAGAGTTAAAAGCAGCCCCATACCGTGCTCGGCAACGGCATACGGCGAATATGCCGGAACTCTTACTACCCTTATTCTTCCTGCCGCCGCCTTTAAATCAACATTGTTGTAGCCGGCACAGCGCATGGCTATTATTTTTACTCCGTATTCGTCAAGCTTGTCTATTACCTCACGGTCAATCGTATCGTTTACAAACGCGCATACGCCGTCACAGCACGCCGCCATACTTACGGTTTCCTTATTAAGCTTGTTTTCAAAAAATCGTATGTTAAGCTCGTCGTTTCTGAAATTCGCAAAGCTCTCTCTGTCGTATGATTTTGCGTCAAAAAATGCTATTGTTTTCAATGTTCTGCCCCCGTTTAAGCTACTCTGTCTAAAATTACTAATAGTATTGTCATAAAAAATCGTTATATTCGCCATTGTGAAAAGAGACGGTTTTTTGTATAATATATTATATAAAATAACGGGGCTGTCGGGTGGGGGCAGCCATTGGGGGAACGGACAATGAAAAAATTTCTGAATCGTTTATTTATAGACGGACTTTCGGGAATGGCTTACGGGCTTTTTTCAACGCTTATTATCGGAACGATTATTTGTCAGATAGGCAAATTGGTAGGAAACAATATTGTAGGCGAATATCTTACGGCAATGGGAAATGTTGCTAAAACCGTAACAGGTGCCGGAATCGGCGTCGGTGTTGCATGCAAGCTTAAATCAACGCCGCTTACAACCGTTGCGGCGGCTGTTGCCGGTATGGTCGGCGCTTTCCCGAATATAGCAAACGAGGCTTATAAAATAGGCGCTCCGGGCGAACCTCTCGGTGCGTTTATAGCGGCATATATCGCAATAGAGATAGGCGCTCTGGTTTCAGGCAAAACAAAGGTTGATATAATAGTCACCCCTGTTTGCTGTATTTTAAGCGGCGCTGCCGCAGGGTACTTTGCAGGGCCTTATATTTCGGCGGCTATGAAATTCATAGGTCAGCTCGTTAATATCAATGTAGATAAAAGCCCGATAATAGGCGGAATTGTTGTTTCGGTGCTTATGGGTATAATCCTTACACTGCCTATTTCATCCGCCGCGATAGGAATTTCTATGGGTCTTACGGGTCTTGCCGCAGGCGCGGCTACAATAGGCTGCTGCTGCAATATGATAGGCTTTGCGGTAATAAGCTACCGTGAAAACAAATTCGGCGGACTTATAGCGCAGGGGCTCGGCACTTCCATGCTTCAGGTTCCCAATATCGTAAGGAATCCGCTTATTTGGCTTCCCGCAATAATTTCAAGCGCAATTTTAGGCCCTGTTTCTTCCGCACTTCTTAAAATGGTAAGCAATCCCGTGGGTTCCGGTATGGGTACATCGGGACTTGTGGGTCAGTTTATGTCGTATGACAGTATGGTTGCCGCAGGTTTTACACCGATAGTTACAATAATCGAAATACTTGTTATGCATTTCATTCTTCCTGCGGCTATAAGCCTTGCCGTTTCCGAGGCTATGAGAAAGCTCAAGCTTATAAAGCCGGGCGACTTAAAGCTTGAGGCGGCAAATGCGTAAAAAGGAAAGAACTGCGGCGGCGGTAGAAAGACTTGAAAGGCTGTACCCCGACGCAATATGCTCACTTAAGTATAAAAACGCCTTTCAGCTCCTTATAGCAACAAGGCTTTCGGCGCAATGCACGGACAAGCGTGTTAATATGGTGACGCCCGAGTTATTTAAGGCTTTCCCCGATGCCGAAAGCATGGCGGTGGCGGATGTAAAAAGGGTAGAAGAGCTGATTAAGACCTGCGGACTTTATAAGACCAAGGCAAAGGATTTAGTGGGTATCGGCAAACAGATTACCGAACGCTTCGGCGGCAAAGTGCCCGATACAATAGAGGAGCTTACCACCCTGCCGGGTGTGGGAAGAAAGACGGCAAACCTTGTTTGCGGAGATATTTACGGCAAGCCCGCTGTTGTAACGGATACGCATTTTATAAGAATTTGCGGCAGGCTCGGTCTTACCGATTCAAAAAATCCGCTTGTGGTTGAAAAGGAAATGCGTAAGCTATTGGAGCCCGATAAATCAAACGCCTTTTGCCACAGAACGGTGCTTTTCGGGCGAGATGTATGCACGGCGAGAAATCCGCACTGCGAAGAATGTATATTAAAGGATATATGCCTTAAAAAGAAGGGTTGACAATGGCGCAAAAAAGGGTAGCGGCTATACACGATATTTCCTGTCTCGGCAGATGCTCGCTTACGGTAGCCTTACCGATAATTTCCGCCGCAGGGGTGGAAACGGCTGTTATTCCTACTGCGGTGCTGTCCACGCATACGGGCGGTTTTAAGGATTATACGGTGAGGGACCTAAGCTCCGATATAGTACCGACCGCGCGCCACTGGAAAAGCGAGGGTATTACGGTTGACGCAGTTTATACAGGCTATCTTTGCTCTAAGGAGCAGATATATCTTGTAATGGAGGCGGCGCGCCTTATAAGCGGCAGCAATACACTGTTAATTACAGACCCCGTTATGGCTGATAACGGCAGGCTTTACAAGGACTTTGACGGCGATTACGCCGATTATATGCTGAAGCTTTGCTCTGCCGCGGATATAATTACCCCGAATATAACAGAAGCGGCGCTTATGCTCGGCGTAAGGTTCCGTGAGGGACCGTACAGCGAGGATTATATAAACGCATTGCTTGAGGGACTTTATGTGAAGACCCATTCAAAGATAGTTCTTACCGGCGTCTGTTATGATGAAAGACGGATAGGCGCGGCGGTTTATGACGGGGAGAATAAATCGTATGTTTTCACAGAACGGCTCTGTCGTATGTATCACGGTACGGGCGATATTTTTTCAAGCACCCTTACAGCGGCGCTTATGAACGGTAGGAGCCTTAAAGCGGCGGCGCAGATAGCGGTTAATTTTACCGCCGCCTGCATAAAAAAGACTATGGAAGAAGATACGGACCCGAGATTGGGCGTCAATTTCGAATCGCAGATACCGAATCTTATTAAATATTTACAGCTGTAAAAAAAGCGGCAGGATAACAAATCCTGCCGCTTTTTATTCTCTTGATTAAATTACGCTCGGGGTAAATCCAAGGTCATTCAGTGTATCAACCGCAGTTTTAAGGCAGTTTTCACAGCCGTTTACCGTAACGGTCTTGTTTTCAAGCGATACGCTGAAGTCAAGCTTTTCGGCTTTAAGCGCTTTTTCAATGCGGCTTACACAGCCGTTGCAGTGCATATCGGGTACAGAGATTTTTCTTTCCATTTTCATTTCCTCATTTCATAAGCTTTTGCAGGGTGGCAACAAGCTCGTCGATAACGCTGTCGTCGCCCTTGCGTATATTTTCAGCCACACAGGTGTGTATGTGGTTTGAAAGCAGTTCCTTGTTAAATGCGTTAAGCGCCGCTCCGATTGCCGATACCTGTATCAATATATCGGTGCAGTAGGCTTCGTTCTCGAGCATACTTTTAACGCCGCGAACCTGTCCCTCAATGCGGTTGAGACGGTTTATGAGGGAACGGTATTCAGTCTCACTGCGGTGCTTTTGCTTTTTACAACACTCACATTCACTCATAATCTTTTACTCCTTAATCTTAAAGCGTTGCTGACTACAAAGACAGAGCTTAAGGACATTGCAAGTCCTGCCAGCATCGGGTTTAAAAGCGGTCCGCCGAACAAATATAGTACGCCCGCGGCTATCGGTATGCAAACCGTGTTATAGCAAAACGCCCAAAACAGGTTTTCCTTGATATTTGTAATGGTAAGACGGCTTAGGCGTATGGCTCTCGGAACATCTACGGGGTCACTCTTCATAAGAACTATATCCGCCGCCTCAATTGCAATATCGCTCCCTCCGCCGATTGCACAGCCTATATCGGCTTCGGAAAGAGCAGGGGCGTCGTTTATTCCGTCGCCGACCATCATAACAGAACCGTATTTTTTGCGTATTTCGGAAACAATTTCGGCTTTTTGCTCGGGCAGAACCTCGGAATATACCTCGTCCGCACCTACTAAGGAGCCGATATAATCGGCGCACGCTTTATTGTCGCCCGAAAGTATTACCGTGTGAATACCGAGCTTTTTAAGACGGTCAAACGCCGAAGCAGAGGTCTCGCGCACACTGTCCGCAACGGCTATTAAGCCGAGCGTACTGTTATCAGCCGCAACATATATAAGCGATTTACCCTCGACCGCAAGCTTTTTGCCGTTTTCCTCATATTTTTTAATATCTGCACCGCTTTCTTTTAAGAATGCGGCGTTTCCGAGTAATACGGTTTTACCGTCAACAGTGCATCGCAATCCTTTGCCCGATACATTTTCAAGCGCTTCCGGACGGGTGGGAGAAAGTCCCTTATCTGCGGCATAATCGGTAACTGCCTTGGCTAACGGGTGGTCGGAGCCGGATTCCGCGGCAGCCGCATAGTATAAAAGCTTATTTTCGTCATCGGCGCAAACATCGGTTACGGCGGCCTTTCCTACCGTGACAGTGCCGGTCTTATCAAAAATAACAGCTTTTACCTTGTGGGTTATTTCAAGTATTTCGCCGTTTCGTATCAGTATGCCGTTTGCGGCGCCGAGTCCCGTACCGACCATAATTGCCGTGGGCGTTGCAAGACCGAGCGCACACGGGCAGGCAATAACGAGCACACCTGTAAACACCTTAAGAACAAGGGAGATCTCCTTACCTGAGATAAGCCATGCGGCGGCGGCAAGAAATGCGATTATTATTACCGCCGGAACAAAAATGCCGGCGACCTTGTCTGCCGTCTTTGAAATAGGAGCTTTTTTGTTCTGAGCGTCTTCTACGAACTTAATTATTTTCGCAAGCGCCGTGTCGTCTCCTACCTTTGTAACCTTGACATAAATAAAACCGTTAAGGTTTATACTGCCGCCTATGACGCCGCTGCCCTCAGTCTTTTCCACAGGTATGCTTTCACCGGTAAGCATTGATTCATCGGCACTGCTGTAGCCCTCTGTAACCGTTCCGTCAAGCGGAATTTTGGCGCCGGGTTTTATCACCAGTATTTCGCCGACCTTTACTTCCTTTGTGGGAACCGTAATTTCCTTGCCGTCACGGAGCACCACCGCGGTATCGGGACTTAATTCCATAAGCTTTTTAATTGCCGAGGCGGTCTTTTTCTGACTGCGGAGCTCAAGGTGCTTGCCGAGCGCCACAAGCGTTATTACCACCGCAACACTTTCGTAGTAAAGATTATGAACCGCATGGTGATAATAGGGGATAGCGTATGTCATAACGACGCTGTAAATAAACGACGCTCCGGCGCCTATTGCCACAAGCGAATCCATATTCGGATTTCCTCTTAAAAGCAGGGGAATACCGGTTGTAAAAAATCTTTTGCCCATATATATTACCGGTATGCAAAGCAAAAGCTGGGTAAGAGCAAATCCGGTGGGGTCGCTGTTCATATTCATAAAAAACGGAACAGGCAGATTTTTCACAAGCATTTGACCCATAGATATATAAAGCAGTACAGCCGACAGTACGGATGAAACAATAAGTATCGGTAAATCGCTTTTTTCCTTAGGCTTCTCTTCACTTTTTTCTTCCTTTTCGGCGGTTTCGGGTGAAATTCCGAAGCCTGCGCGCTCTACGGATTTTTTAAAGTCCTCGGGACCCGTTTTGGTTTCGTCGTAAACCACCGTCATTTTTTCGGTTACAAGGTTTACCTCACAGCTTTCAACGCCGTCAAGCTTTGATACTACCCTTTGCACCGAAGCGGAGCAGGCGGCACAGGACATACCGCTTATATTATACCGTTCTTCCTTCATAACAGTTTCCTTTCTTTTTAAGTATTATATCCAATTTAAAGTATATTCCGAGAAAAACGCTTTATCGGTATCTGCATAGATTATATACCCTATGGGGGTATTTGTCAAGCAAAAAAGCAAACCGCTTTTTCAGGCGGTTTGTTTTTTGTGATATTTAATTATTACCGATGTGTTCCTAAGAAAAACAGGGCGAGAGTACCCGGTCCCGAATGTGCACCGATAACCGGACCTATTGTGTTGATATGAATTTCCTTAGGATGAAATTCCTTCTCTACCATTTTCTTAAGCGTGAGTGCGTCTTCCTCGCAATCTCCGTGGCTTATGAACACAATCTGTTTTGACGGATCAATTGCGCTTTTTTTCATATTTTCAAATATAGTCTCAACAGACAGCTTTCTTCCTCTTACCTTGCCTACATTGATAAGGTGGCCCTCATCGTCAACATGGAGTATCGGTTTAATGTTAAGCAGGGAACCCACAAAAGCGGTGGTTGCGGAAACTCTTCCGCCGCGCTTCAGGTGATTAAGGTCGTCAACCGTGAACCAGTGGCAAAGCTTAAGCTTATTGTTTTCCGCAAAATCACGGACTTCCTCAATGCTTTTGCCCGCCTGCTTTTGCAATGCCGAAAGATAAACGAGCAATCCCTCACCCATAGAAGCGGCGAGAGTATCAACGCAGTAAATTTTGCTGTCGGGATATTTTTTAGAAAGCTCCTCTGCTACAAGTGTGCTTACATGATAGGTACTGCTCAGCCCCGAAGAAAATCCAATATACAGCACATCCTTGTCCTGCTTTAAAATATCTTCAAAAACGCCGGTGAAAACATCTATATTTACAGCGGAGGTGGAGGCGTTTTCACCCGAACGCAATCTTGCGTAAAAATCCTTTGAGCTTATCTCTCTTTCGTCAAGGTAATTATGGTATTCATTGCCTGAAATATTCAGTACCATAGGTATTACGGTAAGCTCCGCTTTTTTTGCAAGCGCATCCGTAAGGTCACAGCAGGAATCCGTTACAATTACAAAGTCTTTCATATCTCATTCTCCTAAACCAATATATATAACAGTACGCAAAAATACTGTAAAATGCTTCCTATAACCACAAATATGTGAAATACCGAGTGCATATAGCGGTGTACGCTTCTTCCCGCAATCCCGTAAAGCACTGCGCCTACCGTATATGAAATTCCGCCTGCAAGAAGCCATAAAAAGCCTGTTTTGCCTATGGCGTCTATTGCGGTTTTGCCAGTGAAGACTATGCACCAGCCGAGGGCTATATAGCATATTCCGGAAAATACGCGGTATTTTTTTAAATCTATTGCGTTAAGCGTTATTCCGAGTGCGGAAACACCCCATACGATTCCGAATACCGTCCAGCCTAAGGGAGTGCTGTGCGTTCTCAGCGAGCACAGGGAAACGGGGGTATATGTACCGGCTATAAGTATAAATACCGTACAGTGGTCGATTACCTGCATCACCTTTTTTGCGGTTTCGGGTATAAGGCCGTGATAAACGCTTGAAACGGTATAAAGCAAAACCATCGAAAATCCGTAAATAAAGGCGCTTACAATCTGATACGGATCACCGTTTAAAAATGCCTTTACCACACAGGTGGCAAGCGCCGCTATACCGAAAGCACCGCCGACAATGTGTGATACCATATTAAATATTTCCTCGCCCCTTGTATAGTCGGGTAAAACTCTGTCTTTAATTTTGGTTCTTTTCATACTCCACCTCACATCATAATATGATACTACATTTTTGTTAAAAAATAAAGATGTTTTTTTCTTTTGTATTATGATACAATGATATGTGAGGTAGATAAAATGAGTATAACGGAGATAAAAAAATTTCTCACCGAAAATTCGGAAGAGAAATACAGGGATTTTTCGTTCGGGCTTATAAAGAAATCGGATTATCCGCTTATCGGCGTAAGACTGCCGACTCTTAAAAGGCTGGCAAATGAAATATGCCGCGACGGGTGTGGGGAAAGCTTTTTAAACGAGTGCGATTTTTCGAGTATGGAAATGTTATTTCTATACTCCTATGTTCTCGGTAAAACAAAGACGGATATTGAGGTTCTTTGGCGGTATTTTTGCAAAGCCGCAGAGCATACCGATAACTGGAGCACCTGCGACATATTGTGTCAATCGTTCAAGCAATGTGAGAAAAATAAAGACTTTGTTCTTGAAAAACTTATTGATTTTTTTGAAAGCGGAAAAACATATTATATGCGTATTGCCGTCGTGATGCTGATGACCTATTACCTCACCGACGAATACATAGATACCGTGTTAAGGTTTGCGGATAAATATAAAAATGACGGTTACTACTATAAGATGGGGGTTGCGTGGCTTACGGCGACTGCACTTGCAAAGCAAACCGAAAAAACGCTTGTGTTTATGGAAACCTGTACGCTTGACGATTTTACTTATAATAAGGCAATACAGAAAGCTGTCGAATCAAGGCGAATTACCGATGAGCTTAAGGGAAAATTAAAGAAAATGAAACGGAAATAGCATTGTCGAAAAAGCTCGAAAGCTTTACATAAATTTTTTATTCATTTTATTATGAATAAAGGATTATTCAACTTATTAACATAGTTATCCACCGAAACGAAACGGAAAATCGGGAGTTTTTCCCTTTTTGTCGTTCAAAATGTTAATATAACGGTGGATAAGTTGAATAACTCCTAAGGTTGTCCGAGTTTACATAAACAACATTTTTGCAAAAATTACGGCATTTAAAGCAATATGTAAACAAGTGCAAATAACAGCTTCTTATCAGCCTTTTCACTCATCAAAATCAACAAAAGACCGAGTATAAGCGTGCTGTCCGAGTCTTTAAAAAGCTTGCCTAAAAACGGTATGTCGGTGCCGAAAAGTCCGTTAGTTTCTTTTGGTATTTTCTTTTCGGTGTTTTTTGCACTGTCGGGTTCTTCCTTGTTTTGATTATTTCTTTGAGGCGGCACTCTTACGAATGACGGTACCGGCGGCATTTTGTTACCGCCGGGAGCTTTTGCGGCTCTTGCGTTCATTTCACGCATACGCTCAACCGCCGCCTGCTGTTGTCGCATAAAATCGTTTTCGGTCATATTCTCCTCCGTTTAAAGCTTTAAAAGACCGCTTTCCTTAATCAGCGGCATTACATCAAGCAGCTTAAGAAGCTTTATTGCCGTATCCGCCCGTGCCTTGCGTTCATCGCTGAGATGCGGTTTAAGCGCATAAATAAGCTGTACTCTTTTATCGTTTCCGGAGCTTTTCATTTTTGATATTACGGACACGATCGTTCTTAAATCGTCACTGCCTAAGGCGCCGCCCAAATCGGTTATATCGGGAAGCGCGGGCTGAGGAGGGGGCGGAGAAGACGGCTCATCCGAGCCGCCCAGTATGCTCTCCGCCATTTGGCGAACCCGTTCCATACTGTCCGGGTCGTTCAGAATATCGGTAAGCTTGGAGCTTAAATCATCCATTTTTTCCTCCGCCCTTTAGAATGGATTTGAGTATTGCCTGTGCCTCCGGACTTTTGAGTGTTTGTTCAAGATTTTTTTTATCGGACATAACACTGTTAATTCTTTGACGGTCTTCGGCAGACAGGCTGTTTAACAGCGCACCGGTATCGTTGTTGTTCACGGCGCCGTTTATTGCGTTTGGGTTAATTTTACCTCCGGAAGACGCCAACAGTGCTTTTAACAGCTTTTGTCTATCGATTTTTTCATTATTCATAGCAATACCTCCGTTTTTTTCTACTCTTAATTTTATGAGAATACAAAATATAATAGAATAGGTGGACAAAATGAGAATTACCGTAATTTCAGATTCGCATAGAAACAGCTGTGTTATCCGTAAAATACTTGAAGCACAGCCTGCTTCTGATATGGTTTTCTTTTTAGGCGATATAACAGCCGATATTGAGGATATGCAATATGAATATCCGGGTAAAATATTCAATATCGTATCGGGCAACTGTGACTTTTTTTCCGAATATCCCACTGTCGGTGTTGCGAATGCGGCAGGACATAATATTCTTTATACACACGGTCACACGCTTTCGGTAAAGTATGGTATTGAACGGTTAAAAAATGCCGCCGCGGAAAGAAATTGTGATATTGTTCTTTACGGTCACACGCATGTTTCAAGAATATTATATGAAGACAGTATATATATTGTTAACCCCGGTTCCTGTTCGCAGCCTCGCGACGGAAGAGCGAGCTATGCGGTGATAGATATAGAAAAAAACGGTGTAATGCCGATAATAATCAACCTTTGAAAAATTTTGAAAGAAAAGTTAATTTATACTATTGACAAATCGGATTTTTATGCTATAATAAGTCTTGCTTGTTCGGACCATTAGCTCAGTTGGTTAGAGCAACCGGCTCATAACCGGTCGGTCCGCGGTTCGAGTCCGTGATGGTCCACCAGACAAGCGTTTTTTTATTTTTAGGGGTATAGCTCAGTTGGTAGAGCATCGGTCTCCAAAACCGAGTGCCGAGGGTTCAAGTCCTTCTGCCCCTGCCAGTGGAAAAACCGCTTAACAAAGCCGTTTGTGCGAGGTTGAGCGGCTTTTTTATTTCTCAAATTCGGTTTACATAATGCCATTTTGGGGTTTATTTGGGGTTTATTTGGGGTTTATTGCTTTTATTTTGGGGTTTAAAGCTGTACAAAATTCAGCAGAAAATAATAATCCGCTCCCGCATAAAAAATAACGGGGAGCGGTTCAATGTTACCCTGTTTACAGTAGCAGATATTCTGACTGTAACCGTATTTACATAGTTTTTCTCAATATGTCTTTTTGTAGCCGGCAATTATTATCTTCTTTTTTCTCTTCGATTTTATCAAACATTTTCTTATGGATAGCTGTTATCGTCTGTGATATATCGTGTAGCTTGCAACAGGGTAAAACAAAAGCGTTGCTGTCAACAAGCGTTTTACCGTCGCACATTGCAATGTTAAGAGCGTATAGAGTTGCGCTGATCAGTTCCAATTCAGCGGCCGCCTCTTCTAATTCGTATAATTCGTCTATCATAATTCAGCACCGCTGCCTTTCACATTTGCTTGTACGCCGTCGCTATAACCTTGTATGTAAGCTGCGTTTATATGCTGCGCCCACAATTCTGCAATATCGGATATAGCCTGTGTTGCCTTTTCTCCGCTCGTCTTTTCAACAATAAGCATAGAATTGAGTATTGTTTCCTTTGTGATTGGATATTTCATTTTTAAGACCTCTTTCAAAGATTATTTATTTCGGCGCCGCCGGGGGAGCGGAAAGATGCGTTTTCTCAACCGCTCCCAAATTGCCGTAACGGCGTTATTATGTCATTTCCATAAAACCGTCAAGGTAAGGCTGAATGTGCGTTAATTCGTCCTTGATGTCTTCTGTAAGCGTTTCGGTAGTCAGAATATACTCTATTGCCGTGCAAGCCATAACAAGCGCCGCAGCGGTCTCAACAGGTATCTCGATTGTTTTTCTCATTTGTACCGCCCCTTATGCAACGCTGAAACGGCGGCTTTCGGTTTCTTTGGTGAACTGCGCTGCAAGTTCCGGCATAGCTTTCTTTAATGCGGTGGTATCAATACGGCTGCTTTTAACCGTCTTATAGCGCACCTTGTAAACGTCGACCGTTATTTCTTCAACGCCCTGTGCCGTCATATCTGCCTTTATGCTGTCTTCTATGGCGGCAATTTCCGCTGCCAATTCGTCTGCCATTGCCTTTAATTCTTTAAGCTCTCTAACCTTGTTTGTCATTTCTGTTTTGCTCATTTTTAAAAAACTCCTTGATTTTATTAGCCTTACTGTGGTATAATCAAGGCAGGGGATGTAAGGCTAATCCTTGCTCCTTGATTTTATTTGATAGCGGTGCATTTGTCGGTGTCCGCTATCTTTTTTATTTTTCCGTTTTCTCACTTCCTTTCCCTTGGGGTTCGTTCTCTTGACCTTACGAGTATATTATAGCACATTACGCAATGTATGTCTATTCGCATATTGCACAATGTTCTTTTAAAATATTCGGCTATTTCGCCCATTGCACAATGTTCTTACTTGTGATATAATGCTATTGTGGAAATGGGGCTTGTTATAAAAACCGCCCCTAAGAGCTTATAAAAAGGTGGTGCAATTATGGCTTTTAAAGATAAGGAAAAGGCTATTAAGTATAATAACGAATTTAATAAAAATGCTTATGACCGTATCAATCTAATAGTCCCAAAAGGCGAAAAGGAAATAATAAAAGCACACGCGGACAAAACAGGCGAAAGCGTAAACGGTTTTATAAACAGAGCTATTGATGAAACAATGGAGCGAGATAAAGACTGTACGGAGGGCAAACAATGAAGACATACACAATTATAGGCGGTGTAAACGGTACCGGCAAAAGTAGCTTGACGGGCGTATTAAAGACCGAAACACTTGACCTCGGAAAGATAATAGACGTTGATAAGCTGAACGTTAAATACGGTGATATATTAGCCGGCGGGAAAGCTGCTGTAAGGCTTATAAGTGACTGTATAGACAAAGGTATCAGTTTCACCCAAGAAACAACCCTGTCGGGGCATAAAACCGCAAATACGGCGAAATCAGCGCGTGAAAACGGGTATTTTGTACGGCTGTATTATGTGGGGCTGTCCTCGGTGGATGAAAGCCTTAAACGCATAGCGAACAGGGTACAAAAGGGCGGTCACGATATACCGGCAGAAGATGTAAAGCGCAGGTTTGAAACACGCTTTAAGGACATTGCGGCAGTTTTGCCGTACTGTGACGAGGCTGTTTTTTATGACAACGAGAACGGCTTTAAGGAAGTTGCGGAGTACCGCAACGGTGAAATTACCACCAAAGGTGAGCCGCTCCCGAAATGGATAACCGAATTAAGCGAATATTTAAAAACGGATATGTAACGAAATGCCGCCTTACCTTTCACGGTTCGGCGGTTTATTTTTTTAGCCGCTCCTGTTAGAAACAAATTTGTGACAAACTCAATACAATTTTGTTTGATTTTGGGGAGCGGATTATATTTGCTAACTCGCTTATGTACTACAATGCCGTTTTGAACCCTTGTTTCCATATGTAGAAGCATAATAGCAACACTTTAAATACTTTGGTAATATAAAAACCTTACCTAAGCATTGAATGTTTAATACTATGGTAATTACCGTTGTAAAAACGATAGGTTTGTTATATCTATGCTTCTTCATACCCATTAGTGTTTTCGCGGTTCCACAAAGCCTTTGCATTATTTGATAATTTTAAGCGCTGTTCGTCCGTTAAAATTCTCGGAGCTCGAACCTTAATCCAATTTTTCGGAAGATTATACGTTCTGCTATAATCATCTTCGGTAACAACGGTTATTTCCGTCCTCTCGGAAGAAAGTTTGTCAAGCTTTGCTTTCAGTCTGTTGTTACAGGTGTAAATTGTGGCGGTGCCATCTGAATCATCATATCTGATTATTGTTTCCTTTTCTACGTTTGATAATTTCATATTTTTACCTCATTTCGTTTTTTATAATCCTACAAAGCCTATCGCTTTAAAATCTTTTCTTGCTTTGCTCGCGCCTTAAGCAAATTTCCTGTTTTGCAGTTGAGTGCAAAATGGATTTTAACTTTCCGTAATTGGTCTACGGGAGCGGAAATGCTGCTGTGAACAAGCGAGCCTCATCGGTAACATCATGCATTGCTTTTATTTACCCCCTTCGTGTGATTTTATCACGCATAAAAATTTATGCCTACCCCTCGGTCTCCCTGTGTATGCCCCCGCCTCGCGGAACGGGGGGAGTGCAAAAAAGTATCATACCTTTAGCCGGATACCGCCCGCCCTCTGTTTCCCCGCAAAAACTCCCTAAATCACATATGCGAGGTGAAAAATCAAAAATGGGACGTTCTGCAAAGCCGGCAGAATTTCTTATACTATCGAGTAAAACGGCGCTCAATGAGAGAAGACCGCAGAAATATTAAGATTTCGAAAGAACAGTCTTTTGATTGAAAATCAGTCGCGAATTTATGCATAAAATGGTGAGAATTTAATTAAAAAACCAAGAAAATCGTTAATCTATTATGGCCGTTAATGCGTTTTTCTTTCCAAATATTCAGCGGTCAGCTCAACGCAGCTTGCCTGCAGATTGATAAAAGCGTTTAATCCCGATGAATGCAAGGATCTTGAAATAATCTCATCTGCAAACGGTTTAAGGCGCCTTCTATTTCCACCGCTCCGAAGTTTGCAAAATGCCTTGGACAATAACACTCTGCTGCCACCGTTGCTTAAATGCTGCTGTTTTTCAATTTCAGCATATGTCAGCTTGTCAAAATATCTGCCTTTTATTGCGGCCCTCAGCTCATCCGGCAAAGAATCAACGCATTTATGCAATACGGTCGATAATTCTTTTTGAAATATCCGCTCGTCTAACTCCTCAGGCGAATTTGCGGTATCCGCAACCGTGTCCATAAGTTCTGTGTCGTTATCGTCACCGATAGGCACATTAAGACTTTCGCAGATGTTTAATAAATCTATTTTCTTTGTTCTTCGCCCTATAAGCTCGTTATAGACGCATTTCAAATGCAATGTTAAATAAGTCGACAGCAAATATCCTTTTTCCGGCTTGTAATCCTTAACCGCTCCCGCAAGAGCCACAAAGCTTGATTGAATTATATCTTCAAACGTGATGCCGCTCGTAGCGCACCTTTGGCTATGTGTGATAATAAATTTATTAGCGTGCTTATAAATCAGACCCCGCATATTTTCCCAAAGTTCCCGATAAAGTTCGGTATTGCCTTGTTGAATTTCTAAAGCATATTCTTCATTACTCATTGCTTTTTTCGCTCCCATAGTGTATAATTGTTTCGGATAACGGGAGCGGTTTTGGCCTGTCAGCCTTTGCAGAGGTTGGCAGGTTTTTATTTTTGCAGTTGACTGCAAAACCACCGTTTAAAAATTATTTTCAATCATATCCCGACTCTATAAGGCTCAAGGCATAAGAAGGCTTCCAAGAATTTGTAATATCAATCCTTTGTGTTTAGCATTTTTTCAAACAAATCCAAATCATAGGCAGAAAAATCGGAGCTTTGCGGATATATCTCATCTTCCCATCGTTTGTCATTCAGCCACGTAGACGGCATTGGAATAAACCGCCCGTTCTCTCTTTGCCATTCGTCCGATTGCTTTTGTTTTTCAAGAGCAGCCATAATTTCTTTAAACAAACCGCCGTTAGGATTTAACTTTTCAAAAGCTTTTAACGCTTCTTGCTTTCCCTTATGTTTTGGGTACGAGGAATAAAACTTTTTGAACATTTGCGCTCGCTCTCCCCCTTTGGGGGAAAGAGGGGGTATATTATTAATTACATTGTTAATTACATTATCATTAACATTATCATTTACATTTACATTATCATTATCATATACATTATGCTTGGTTTTGCTTGATTTGCTTGGTTTTGCTTGATTTTGCTTAGCAAAAGTAGCATTTGCTTGATTTGCTTGCTCAGCTTGCTTTGTTGCAAGGTTTTCAGCCCTCTTTTGACCGCCTTTTTTGCCGTTTTCTGCCCGTTTCTTTTTGATATTTTCGTATTTTTCTTTATCACGATCAAGCTGTGATTTGATGAAAGTAAAGCACAAATTTGCAAGCGGTTCAAGCTTTGGAATTGTACCGTCTTTTGCATAATGCATTATTGCAAGCATTACTTTTCCCACTTCTTCAACCGGCAATTTTTCAAGCGTATCAAGATAACTTGTATAAAGAATAAAACTATTATTTGAATTATCAGTCATTATTTCACCACCTTTTAGTTTTAAATAACCGTCGTATGTTTTTTGCCTTTTAAAAGTTCAAGTATCAGCTGAGCGGTCTGCCATTTTTCGCAAAAAATAAACTCAACACCATAGGCAATATGCACCCGATATATCTCTTCCATAAGTGCGCGGCCGGATACAGGGGAATATTTGCTGTGCCATTTTGCAACGTCCGGTATAGATTTAATCTGCCCACCGTGTTCACAGAGAATAATAAGCTTTATTCCGCTCCCGTTTGCTCTGCGGACCTCTTTCCAAAAACGTGCGTGATCACTGCGATTTGTCAAATTGCGTGACAACTCATCAAGGTTTTGTTTGCGGTCAATTACGAGGTCCTCGCGCCCTTTGATTTGGTAATCCGCAACGTCCATTTTTTGAACAATATAATCGATATTGTGCGTTTCAAAGTATTTGAGGATATGTAAATTCTTTTTCTCTCTTGAGTCTACTACAATCATAATTTACTCCTAAAACGGTAAATCGTCGTCGGAAGTATCTGCCTGTTCGAATCCGGCATTTTGCAAATTTTGCGAAACAGCCTTGAGCGGATCCTTTGAGGCACCGGGGATATTGACGTCGGTATTGCTCCGTTTGGATTCAACAAACTGCACATTGCTTGCCAGCACCTCAAATGCAACGCGGCTATTTCCGTCCCTGTCGGTATATTTACGTGTCTGAATACTGCCTTCAATGCCTATCATATTGCCTTTTTTAAAGTATTTGGCAACAAGCTCCGCAGTATGTCTCCAAGCTACGATATTTATAAAATCGGTTATAGGCTCTTCGCCCTGTTTATACTGTCTTTGTACCGCTATTGAAAATGAAGTGACCGGTACACCGCTTTGGGTAGTTTTAAGTTCGGGAGCGGTTGTGAGCCTGCCGGTTAATACTACAAGATTAAACAATGCCTCTCTCCTCCCTTAAGGCAGCGGTCAGCTCAGAAGCCTCTTTTTCAGCCTCAAACCAATCGGAAACTTTACTTTCGTTTTGCTTTATGGCGTTATAAATGCCTATATACTCGGTAAAATCATCGGCGTTCATAGTGTCGATTTTGCGCTTTAATCTATGCTCTATCTGCTCTTGTGTAACGCCGAACCTTGCAAACTGCACAACCATTTTCTTTACACGGTCTACAAGCGGAGTATCGTTCTGTCCGGCAAGTGTCTTCTCACACTCTGCAATGCAATCCTCAACAAACCACGACGGAAGAATTGCAAGAATGCGGGCGCGAAGTCTGCGCGTCGCCATATTTGCATTATTTTCGTAAATATCGCGCTGACTTGTAAGCGTAACCATTTTCTTTCCCTGCTCACGCTGATGAGGGTTCGTGAAATTCTGTACGCTCTGCGCATTAGTCTCTAAATCCCACGCATAAGCCTGCATTTCACTTTTTTCGTCGTCTTGTGATAATTCTTTAATACCGTAATCGATGTTTCCCCAACAACGCGCAAGCTCCTCGGCAAACCGTATTGTAGGACCTTTCACAGTTTGTCCGCCGCGAGGGAATGCATAAAATGCCTTTTCTGCCATTTTAGGTCTTTGGCAGGCTTCCATTGCTTTAGCATAGGCAGCGACTTCATCACGCGGAAATCTTTTCGCAATAACAAGCTTTCCCTGCGCCTCGGCTATTGCCCTGCTTGCTTCAATAGCAACCGTTCCCTGATTTATCTTATCAAGCTGTGCCGCAATCCCATTATTCATAGCGGGAGCATTCGGCAGCCCTTGACTGTTCTGTACCGTCATTTCGTTGTTTTCCATTACTCTATCTCCTTTGCAAGCCAAGCCGGAAGGCTTAGGTTGTTTATTGTTGTATATTTACCGAGATACCCGTACCAATCGCCTGTTGTTTTGCAATCGTGATATATCCCGATAAGCTCTCTGAATATGTCTTTTCCTCGTTTAACAAAAACATCATCTGCCTGTAAAACATTAACCGCATACGGCGGATCCTTTTCAATGACTATAAACACAAAAGCATACTTCCTGCCGGTGCATTTTTCCACACCCTCGGTATACATAGCCGCTTGAAAATCATAGCCGTAATTGATTGCGTCCCTTGTAAAGTGTTCTAAATCCGCCTTTGTCGCGCTTTTAAGGTCGGTAATTATATTTACCGTATTAAGCTCCGAAACGCAGTCAGCGCGGCATTTGCATTCCTCTCCGGTTAAATCGTCACGCCAAAAGAACTCTTTTTCTTTTTCGCCGGACAGAAGCTTGCTTACAAACGGTGCTTTATACAAAGAATCTACCATATCCTTTGCCTTTGTGTAATCCTCGTCGGTTATAACGGTCTTTCCCTCTGACTGTTCGCAAAACTCCGCCCATATTGCTTTTCCGTCCTTTGTACGGCGGTCAACCTGCGGCATTACTGCAAATTCATCTGAAAAAGTTTCGGGCTGCAGCGCTAATTTATGAAATGTTTGTCCGAATATAAGGGCAGGCGTGGGTTCTGTCGGATTTTCTTTTAAATACTTAAACTTTTCGGGGCTTTCTCTTATCTTCCAAAGCTCCGAGCGGCTTATTGCAAGATGTGAACGGTATTCTTTCTCGGTCATAATTCCGCACCTTCAAAAAACTTTTTTGTAACCTCTTCCTTTGTTTTGTCAATGCCGACGCGTCCCATAAGTTGAAATACTGAAGGATCCATACCGTTTTCTGAACTTATTTCGTCAAGCGCCGATATTAAATCACCGCTTGCATTTTCAAAGTTCTTATTATCGGCCTTTTCACCGTATAACAGCTCTATTGATTTTCTGTATATGTTCATTTCCGCAACAGCTGATATTATGCTCTTGACAACTGATGAAATATCGTATTCATACGGTTCGGGTTCCGTATACTCCTCGTATCCGCTCCCGCAGCAGGGGGACACTGAATACTTTTCGTAGGGTGGAGTGCTTAAACCGTGCGTTTCTACAACAATTCGGGGAGCGGAAAAGGTTTCGCCGCAATCGTCGCATTTATACATCAAATCGCCCCTTTTGACTTAAAAACTCCTCAAGCAGATCTATATTGATAAGTCGCTTTTTGCCGGCATATATGCAAGGTATTGTACCGTTTAAAACCATTTGCCGGATAGCATAAGGTGTTACGGCGGTATTGGGGTCTGACTGCTTTAATTCTGCCGCAGCTTCTTGTATGGTCCTCATTCTCGGCATATTATTACACCTCCTTCAATTCGTTTTTGTTTTCTGCTCTTTTTTGGGCTTTTCTTAACCAATATTCACGGTTAAGGTTAGATATTTTTTCTTTGTTCTTTTGTCGATATTCTCTTTGGTATTTACGTATATGGTCCTTATTCTTATCGCGCCACTGTTGCTTATAAATTCTCTGTTCTTCTTTTATTAAATCATCAAAGTTGGTTGCCATTTTTTTCTTTCCTTTCATTTTTTCTTGACATTGCAAATATCACTTGCTATAATCATTATAGCGCAAGCAAGAAAGAAAAGCAAGCAAGAATTGCCGATTTATATTAAGCGCAACTATAAATTGCAAAAGAGGTTTTTGAAATGCAAAAGGCAAACTATAAAGGCGAAAATAGTATTTTTGCTGTAAGGCTAAAAAATTTAATGAGTATCAATACTACACAACAGCAGTTAGCCGAGGTCTTAAATGTGACGCGACAAACTATTTCTTTGTATTTAAACGGAGCCACACTGCCACCTCTTGAAAAACTCGTTGATATAGCAAACCACTTTATGGTTACAACTGATTATTTATTAGGATTATCTGATGTGTCTTTTCCGGAACCTGATTTATCTGTGACATGCCAATATACTGGGATTTCCGAATACGCGGCGTTGCAAATTAAAGAAGATATTGAAGAATGCAAGTATTCTGATTCTGAGTCGGTAGCACTTAAATCCTCATTATTTTTTGTTTACGAAGATTTAATTACAGAAGACGGCCGCGATAAAATGCAAAGGCTTTTAGATGAAAGAGTAAATAAAATCAATAATCAAGATTTATATAACGAAATTATATGTTCGGAGACACTATTAAAAATTGTGTATGCAGCACACAAAAATCTTATCCGTAAAGCAGAATATGATATATTGACTGATTATTTTAAAAACAATAGCGAAATAAGCAAAATTCTTCAAAAGGGCAACCACCTCAACCATACACTACTTGAACTTTCAACTGACGAATTTAGAATCTATAAAGAAGTTGAATCTGAAGAAAAAAGATTTAAGGAAAGCTTAGAGTTTAGCAAATGGGAACTCGAATCGCAAATAAGGTTTGCAGTAGATACTATACTTTCGAACCTCGAAGCGATAACAAGTAATAATAAAACAAAATAATTTCTTCGCTATATGTATGTTGTTATAAGGAGAGTTAAGGATGCCGACGATTGAAAAACGCGGGAGCGGATACAGGATAACCGTATCAGCCGGATACGATATGCAGGGCAAGCAGATTAAAAAGCGTATGACTTGGAAGCCGCTCCCCGGTATGACCGAAAAACAGATACAAAAAGAGCTTGAGCGGCAAAAGGTATTATTTGAGCAACGCGTGCAGTCAGGGCAGATATTAGACGGCTCGACGCGGTTTTCGGAGTTTGCGGATTATTGGCTCAAAGAATACGCCGAAAAGCAGCTCCGCCCCTCAACCGTCGCCGGTTATAAGGCTATGCTTGTTCGCATTAACGCCGCAATCGGAAATATACGTATTGACCGCCTACAGCCTACACACTTGATACAGTTTTATAACAGCCTTGCAGAAAGCGGCGCAAGAAATGATGTTTTATACCAAGCGAATGAAAGTCTGGCGGAAATTCTTAAAAGCCGCAGTATAACACGACAGAGCTTATCAGAACAAAGCGGTTTAGCCGTGCGGACCGTTTCGCTTGCTGTGCGCGGCGAACGAATAAGCAGAAAAACAGCCGAAAGGCTTTCCGCTGCCCTCGGAAAATCATTCAATACGCTTTTTAATGCTGTTGAACAAACAGAAAAGCTGTCCGGCACAACAGCATTGCATTATCACCGGCTTATATCCTCTATACTTGAAAAAGCGGTCAAATGGCAAGTGATTTATGCTAATCCCTGCGCCCGTGTAGAACCGCCGAAGGCAGAGCATAGAGAAGCCGAATATCTCGACGAAACGCAATCGCAACAGCTTTTAGATTGTTTGCAAGCTGAGCCGCTCCCGTACAGGGCAATGATAACCGTATTGCTTTATACCGGTATGAGACGCGGCGAATTATGCGGTCTCGAATGGTCGGATATTGATTTTGATAACTGCCTTATCGACATAAGCAAAACGTCATTGTACCTATCGGGCAAAGGCATATTTAACGATGCTACAAAAACCGAAGCTTCAAAGCGTGTTATAAAAATTCCCAATGCAGCAATAGAAGTATTAAAAGAACACCGTAAAGAGCAGCTGACAGCTAAATTCAAGCTCGGAGATAAATGGATAGAGAGCGGAAAGGTTTTTACCCAATGGAACGGTAAGCCGATTTATCCGGGAACAATAACAAAGTGGTTTTCGGCATTTATTAAGAAGAATAATTTGCCGCCTATACATTTGCATAGCCTAAGACACACAAACGCAACCTTACTTATTGCGTCGGGTGCGGACCTCAGAACAGTATCAAAGCGATTAGGACATAGTAATATGACAACCACAAGCAATATATATACTCACGCCATTAAGAGCGCCGACGAAAAGGCTGCCGAACTATTGGGGGATATTCTTCACCCGATTAAGAACAGGGCATAATAAAACCGCTCCCGAAGTAATGATTTTTTCATTCTTGGGGGCGGCTTATTTTTGGGGTTTATTTGGGGTTTATTTTTACAAAATGGGGCTTATAATTACAAATGATTACAAACAGTAAAAACAGTAAAAGCCTTTAATTATGCGGGTTTGCAAACAATTACGAAAAATTACAAATGACAAAAATTTACACTCCAAAACCGAGTGCCGAGGGTTCAAGTCCTTCTGCCCCTGCCAAAACGGCAAGCACCGCTTTTGCGGTGTTTGCTGTTTTTTGAATGTGCAAAAAATGAAAACGAGGCACTCGGAGAGTGTCGTGGGGTGCGGGTCTCCTGTGGAGACCTCTGCATACAAGTATGCAGAAGCACCGACCGAGCCGACAGGCGAGAAGCGGGTCTCCTGTGGAGACCTCTGCATACAAGTATGCAGAAGCACCGACCGAGCC